>Ga0268257_1000104_pt1 | contig 180793 bp, 160 predicted proteins | sample AgamicAtPrz_FD_200249 | JGI IMG/M metagenome (GOLD analysis project Ga0268257, IMG submission 200249) | Agave microbial communities from Guanajuato, Mexico - At.P.rz (v2) (version 3) | ecosystem: Host-associated > Plants > Phyllosphere > Phylloplane/Leaf | place: Guanajuato, Mexico | collected... | reverse complement strand
CAGCGGTTTCGTACTCTACGTGTGCGGTGTTGATGGTGATACCACGTGCTTTTTCTTCAGGGGTGCTGTCGATCTGGTCGAATGCACGAGCCTGGCCGCCGTTGGTTTTAGCCAGTACGGTGGTGATAGCTGCAGTCAGGGTGGTTTTACCGTGGTCAACGTGACCGATGGTGCCCACGTTTACGTGCAGTTTGTTACGCTGAAATTGCTCTTTCGCCATGGCGATAATCCTTACGTTATGCCTTCATCATTGATGAAGGCATCAGTTCACAATTTTTAAACCGTAGCCTTATTTGCCACGAGCTTCAATAACGGCCTGAGCGACGTTGTTCGGCGCATCATCGTACTTCAGGAACTCCATGGAGTAAGAAGCACGGCCTTTGGTCAGAGAACGCAGCTGAGTTGCATAACCGAACATTTCGGAAAGCGGTACTTCAGCGTGAATCTGAACGCCAGTCGCGTTAGATTCCTGACCTTTGAGCATACCACGACGGCGGCTCAGGTCACCGATAACGTCACCGGTGTTCTCTTCTGGAGTTTCTACTTCAACCTTCATGATTGGCTCAAGCAGAACAGGCTGCGCTTTCTTAAAGCCATCTTTGAAGGCAAGAGACGCGGCCAGTTTAAACGCCAGCTCAGAGGAGTCAACGTCATGGTAAGAACCGAAGTGCAGGCGCACGCCCAGATCAACTACCGGGTAACCCGCCAGTGGACCAGACTTCAGCTGCTCTTGGATACCTTTATCAACGGCAGGGATGTATTCACCAGGAATCACACCACCTTTGATGTCGTTAACAAACTCGTAGCCTTTCGGGTTTGAACCCGGCTCCAGTGGGTACATGTCGATAACAACATGACCATACTGACCACGACCACCAGACTGCTTGGCGTGTTTACCTTCGATACCGGTCACTTTAGAACGGATCGCTTCGCGATACGCTACCTGTGGTTTACCGATATTCGCTTCAACGTTGAATTCACGCTTCATACGGTCAACGATGATGTCGAGGTGCAGCTCACCCATACCTGCGATGATGGTCTGGTTAGACTCTTCATCAGTCCATACGCGGAATGATGGGTCTTCTTTCGCCAGACGACCCAGAGCCAGACCCATTTTTTCCTGGTCAGCTTTGGTTTTCGGCTCAACGGCGATCGAGATTACCGGCTCTGGGAACTCCATGCGCTCCAGGATAATCGGGTTAGCGGGATCACACAGGGTATCACCGGTGATCACATCTTTCAGACCGATTGCTGCCGCGATGTCGCCTGCGCGAACTTCGCTGATCTCTTCACGCTTGTTGGCGTGCATCTGTACGATACGGCCCAGACGCTCACGCGCAGACTTCACGGAGTTCAGTACGGTGTCGCCTGACTTCACGATACCGGAGTAAACGCGGAAGAAGGTCAGGTTGCCCACGAATGGGTCGTTGGCGATTTTGAACGCCAGCGCAGCGAATGGCTCTTCATCACTTGAGTGACGAACTGCTGGCGTATCTTTACCGTCGTCCAGAATACCGTTAATAGCGGTAACGTCAGTTGGCGCTGGCAGATATTCAATAACGGCATCCAGCATCGCCTGAACACCTTTGTTCTTAAATGCAGAACCACAGGTCACGAGGATGATCTCGTTGTTCAGTACGCGCTTACGCAGAGCAGATTTGATCTCTTCTTCGCTCAGCTCTTCGCCGCTGAAGAATTTCTCCATCAGCTCTTCAGAGGCTTCTGCAGCAGCTTCAATCAGCTTGCCACGCCACTCTTCTGCCAGTTCCTGCATGTTTGCTGGGATATCTTCGTAAACGAAGGTCACGCCTGCATCTTCATCGTTCCAGTTGATGGCCTTCATTTTGATCAGGTCAACAACACCGGTGAAGTTTTCTTCTGCGCCGATCGCCAGCTGCAGTGGAACTGGAGTTGCACCCAGACGCGCTTCGATCTGGCCTACAACTTTCAGGAAGTTAGCACCCATGCGGTCCATTTTGTTAACGAACGCGATGCGTGGAACTTTATATTTGTTTGCCTGACGCCATACGGTTTCAGACTGTGGCTGCACGCCACCTACTGCACAGTAAACCATTACTGCGCCGTCGAGCACACGCATGGAACGTTCTACTTCGATGGTGAAGTCAACGTGTCCAGGGGTGTCGATGATGTTGATGCGGTGCGGCTCAAACTGCTTAGCCATACCAGACCAGAATGCTGTGGTCGCAGCAGAGGTGATGGTAATACCACGCTCCTGCTCCTGAGCCATCCAGTCCATCGTTGCTGCGCCATCGTGAACTTCACCGATTTTGTGGTTTACACCGGTGTAGAACAGAATACGTTCGGTAGTAGTAGTCTTACCGGCGTCGATGTGTGCACTGATACCGATGTTACGGTAGCGCGCAATGGGTGTTGTACGAGCCATTTTATTCCTCGGTTTTTCGGACGTTCAAAGTTAGTCGACCCCAGCGGGTTGGCTGTTTGAGCGCCCGCTGGTTTAACAACAACTACGTAACTGTTACCAGCGGTAGTGTGCGAACGCCTTGTTGGCTTCAGCCATGCGGTGAACGTCTTCACGTTTCTTAACTGCAGTACCTTTGTTTTCTGCAGCATCAGAAAGTTCGTTCGCCAGGCGGAGAGCCATTGATTTATCACCGCGTTTACGAGCAGCTTCTACGATCCAACGCATTGCCAGGGCATTACGACGAACCGGACGTACTTCAACTGGAACCTGGTAGGTAGAACCACCAACGCGACGTGACTTAACTTCGACAGTCGGACGCACGTTCTCGAGAGCAACCTCGAACGCTTCCAATCCGTCTTTACCAGCGCGTTGAGCCAGGGTATCAAGCGCGGTGTAGACGATAGATTCAGCAGTAGATTTTTTACCATCTACCATCAGGATATTTACAAATTTAGCCAGCAGCTCTGATCCGAACTTAGGATCCGGCAGAATTTTACGCTGACCAATGACGCGACGACGTGGCATGGAAATACTCCGTTGTTAATTCAGGATTGTCCAAAACTCTACGAGTTCAGTTTGACATTTAAGTTAAAACGTTTGGCCTTACTTAACGGAGAACCATTAAGCCTTTGGCTTCTTCACACCATACTTGGAGCGAGCCTGCTTACGGTCTTTAACACCTGAGCAGTCCAGCGCGCCACGAACGGTGTGGTAACGCACACCTGGCAGGTCTTTAACACGACCGCCACGGATCAGGATCACTGAGTGCTCCTGCAGGTTGTGACCTTCACCACCGATGTAGGAGGTGACTTCAAAACCGTTGGTCAAACGCACACGGCAGACTTTACGCAGTGCGGAGTTTGGTTTTTTTGGAGTGGTGGTGTAAACACGAGTACAAACACCACGTTTTTGCGGGCAGGCTTCCAGCGCCGGCACGTTGCTTTTAGCAACCTGACGAACGCGTGGCTTGCGAACCAGCTGGTTAACTGTTGCCATTAAATAGCTCCTGGATTTAGCTTTTGCTTCGTAAACACGTAATAAATCGCCTCGCATTGCTACGAGGAGGCAGAATTTTAGGGCTGTGTCAAAAGGGTGTCAAGAAATAACCAGGTTTTCGCTGTCACCAGGCAATCTGCTGCTGGTGCTTTACCGTCAAGTTAACGAAACCAGTATAGTCCAGCATTGTCACACGGGTTGAAATTTGAGCAGTAATGCCACGTGCAGCCGCATCGTCTTCCAGTACCCACAGCGTCGCAGGTGAAGCCAGCAATTTTTGCAGCGCTTCACTTCCGTCCAGCGCAGCGGTAACCCCATCCTGCAGCAGCAGCAGATCGTCGCCTTGCTTCACCAATAGCAGCAGGCTGTTGAGATCGCATTGCCAGGGAGAGTGCAGCAGCGTAAAGAGCATAGTGGGTTCTCAAAAACGAATTATTCGGTCAAAGCGTGCCAGTGCCTGGCGCAGCGAAGGCGCATCGACAACGTCGGCGTTCAGCACGCGCGCGGCCTCGGGATGCATGCCGCGCGCCCGCAGCGACGATTCGCACACATAGCACTGCTCAATGTCATACAGCGCAAGCACGCCAAAGGTTGCAATATAGTTTCGCGCCAGAATTTTTTCCGGCTGCTGCTCACAGGTAAGCTGTAACACCCCATCGCCGATAAAAAACAGGCCGATATCATCGCTGAACGCGCCCGTTGCCAGCACCGCATCCAGCCCTTCCCTGCCAGCGCTGCTGCCGTGCGGGGCCTGGGTAAACAGAAAGGCCACGCGGTTCATTAAAACTGTACCAGGCGATCGCAATGCAGCGCCGCTTCTGCCAGTGCACCTAAGCCGCTGAGCGCAAAGCCTGGCTGCAGATTACTCGCCGCCAGCTGTAAGCGTGCGGCTTCCTGGCTATCCGTCACGCCGCGACGCAGCGCGGCCGCCACGCACACATTCAGCGCGGCGCCGCTCGCTTGCTGGAGACGATGCCATTCGCGCACCATGTCCACCTCATCGCTGGCAGGTGCAGTCAGCTGATTCGCATTGAGCACGCCCTCGCGGTAAAAAAACACGCTCTCAAGCTGGTGGCCGGCGTTGAGTAACGCGCGCGCGAACAGCAACGCGCTGCTGGCGTGCTGCGTGCCATAGGCCGGGCCGGTGACCAGCAAGGTGTAACGCATCAGCGCTCCTGCCCCTGAAAGTCGCCGCTCTTGAACTGGCGAATATAAAGATACACCGTGTGCTTCGAGATATTCAGACGTTCAGCCACTTGGTTGATCGCGTCTTTAATGTCGAAAATGCCCTTTTCATAGAGATTGAGCACAATCTGGCGATTCTTGGCGTTGTTGGACACGTTGCGATCCGCACTGACTTCTTCAATGGTAAATTCCAGCGTCTGGGTAACCAGGTCTTCCACGGAGCTGGCAAAGTTCACGTTGGAATCCACCTGCTGCATCTCTGGCGGCATAAAAGTCGACATGATCTGCGAGAACGGCACATCGAGGTTCATATTGATGCAAAGCAAACCGATCACGCGCTGCTGGCGGTTGCGAATCGCAATCGTCACCGACTTCATTAGCACGCCGCTCTTGGCGCGGGTGAAATAGGCGCGGGACACATTGCTGTCGGCGCCCTGCATATCGTGCAGCATGCGCAGCGCTAAATCGGTTATCGGCGAGCCGACCTGACGACCGGTGTGCTCCCCGTTGGCAATACGCACCGCAGAGCGTTTTAAATCTTCCAGGGAATGCAGCACGATTTCACAGTGCGAACCGATCAGCATTGCCAGCCCGTCCACCACCGCTTCATAGGATTTGAGAATATCGTAGTCGGCCTGCTCAAACGGACGCTGCTCGAGTAAATCGAAATCTGTCAGTTCGCCGGGATTGAATGGATTAGACATCGAAGACATTACCCTAAAATGGCTGGAGCCTGTCTCGACAGCTCAGGGGCAGACTCGTATTAGATGATCATTATGCAGCCGATAGTCTGGCAAATGTCAGGGTTTTTAGCCAGAGCTTTGATAATTCCCGCGGACAAGCGCACAAGGCAAGAGGCAAGGAGAGAAGTCGAAAAGAAACCGCCGCCCGAAGGCGGCGGCACGTCAGCACAATTACTGCGCTTTTTTATCGTCAGCGGCAGGCGCCTGCGCTCTTTCATCCGCTTTTGGCGCAGGTTTGATGTCGAGCAGCTCAACGTCAAACACCAGCGTAGAGTTTGCCGGGATACCCGGTACGCCGTTTTTGCCATACGCCAGATTCGGTGGAATCACCAGCTTGATTTTACCGCCTTTCTTCACGTGCTTCAGGCCTTCCGTCCAGCCTGGAATCACACCGTCAAGACGGAACGACAGCGGTTCACCGCGCGTGTAGGAGTTATCAAACTCGGTACCGTCGACCAGCGTGCCTTTGTAGTTAACCACAACGGTATCACTGTCTTTTGGCACGGCGCCGGTGCCCTCTTTCTCAACCTGATACAGCAAGCCCGATTCGGTTTTCTTCACGCCTTTTTCTTTGGCGAATTTTTCGGCGTAAGCGCTGCCTTTATCGGCATTTTCTTTCGCGTCTTTTTCCATCTTCGCCTGAGCGGCGCCCTTCACGCGACCTTCAAAGGACTGCAGGGTTTGCTCGATTTCCTGATCGGAAAGTTTGCTCTTGCCGCCGAACGCATCCTGAACGCCAGCAATCAGCTGATCTTTGTCCAGTTTGATGCCCAGTTTCTCTTGTTCCTTTAGAGAATTGTCCATGTAGCGTCCCAGTGACGCACCCAGCGCATAAGCGGATTGCTCATCTTCATTTTTGAAGGCAGCATTTTTCGGTGCCTGCGGCGCAGCCTGAGCAGCATCTGCTGGCGCAGCCGCGGTCTCAGCAGCCATTGCCAGCGGGGCATTCAGCGCAACGGCCATCGTGGTAGCTAACAATGTGACTTTAAACAGTGATTTCATCCTTTCTCCAAAACCGAAGCTCATCACCTCGGGAATCATTGCGGACAGTGGCCCACACTATAACTTTACGTGGCAGCGGCGAACACTCCCACGGCGTAATTAGTCCGGCTAACTTCCGACCTTTTTTGCGTCAGGAAGTTTCATCAGAGATGATGGCGCAGGCCCAGATTTCAACCATCCGGTGATAATAACGGTAAATATCGGGTGATTCTGTCAGCAAACGCCGTAAAATTACGCGCAAAAGTGCGCTACGGCGCCGGACGAAGCAGAGGAAGAGAGAATGCAACAAGCAGAGTGGGAACAACGTCTTGAGGCGTTAGAGAGTAAACTCGCTTTCCAGGAAGACACTATCGAGCAGCTCAACCAGACGGTCACCCAGCACGAGCTAGAGATGAGTAAAATACGTGAACAGGTGCGTTTGCTGGTGGACAAAGTGAAAGCGGCTGCACCGTCGCTGGTTGCCTCACAGTCGGAAGAGACACCGCCACCGCACTACTAAACGACGGTGCGGACCCGGTAAATCAGGCAAAAAAAAGGCCACCCAACGGTGGCCTTTTTCACGTAACGACAAAACTCAGTGGCTGCAACCGCAACCGCCGTGGCTGCCGCAGCCGCCTTCGCCGTGATCGTGGTCATGATCGTGATCGTGATCGTGATCGTGGTGATGACCGTCCGCGCCGTGGACGTGACCGTGTGCGATCTCTTCTTCCGTGGCTTCACGAATGGCAACCACCTCAACGTTGAAGTTAAGGTTCTGGCCCGCCAGCATGTGGTTGCCGTCGACCACCACGTGCTCATCTTCCACTTCGGTGATTTCAACCGGTACCGGACCCTGATCGGTTTCTGCCAGGAAACGCATGCCAACCTGCAGTTCGTCTACGCCCATGAACACATCTTTAGGCACGCGCTGAACCAGATTGTCATCATACTGACCGTACGCATCGTTAGCAGGGATATGCACGTCAAACTTGTCACCTACCGCATGATCTTCCAGCGCTTTTTCCAGACCAGAAATCAGGGAACCATGACCGTGCAGATAGTCCAACGGTGCACTCACCGGTGACTCGTCAACCAACACACCGTCTTCGGTACGAACCTGATACGCCAGGCTCACCACCAGGTCTTTTGCTACTTTCATGATATCTCCTAACCGTTGAGAGCTAAGGTCCCGTCTCATTGGTCTATTTTTGCGTGCAATAACCAACCAGAAAGGCTTAAAACTGAGAATGCCAACATAAGCGTCGTTGCTTACTGCTCAGCGTTAATGGCCACGATTGTAACGGAATTCAATCCCGCTGTAAGTCCAGGCTGAAAAAAAGCTGAGCCATCACGCTACTCAGGATGAAAAATGCCGATGACCTGTTCATTGCTGCGCACCTGATCGCGCGCCTGCTTATCGGCTTCGCGCATCTGATGGCCGCACTTAACGCACTCCACCACATCAACATTATTCTCACGCCACATCGCCAGCGTGTCTTTTTCCTGGCAGTGCGGGCAAACCGCACCGGCAATAAAACGTTTACGCATACTGTTTCCTAACCGTCATTGAATGAGCGGATACCTAAAGTGTAGCCCTACTCGTCATCCCAGCCGTCAATCTGGCGTTTTTCATGCTGCATCTCACGCTGGAAGATGTCCTCCAGCTCGCGCCGCGCCTCTCTGACGCGTGAGACCTGCGCACTGTCACCATGGCTCGGCACCAGCTCACGCAGCATGCGCATATCAAGACGGCGGAAATGCTGCTGCGCACGCTGGGCCTGGTGCGGATGCATCCCCAGCGAAATAAGGGCTTTGCGCCCCAGCTCCAGCGCACTGGAGAACGTTTCGCGTGAAAACAGCGTCACGCCGGCCTGCAGCAGCTCATGCGCTTCCACGCGGCCACGCGCGCGCGCCAGAATTTCCAGATGCGGGAAATGCTGCTGACACAGGTGCACAATCGTCATGGCATCTTCAGGATTGCTGCAGGTCACCACGATGGATTGCGCATTCTCCGCGCCCGCCGCCCGCAACAGCTCAAGCTCGGTGGCATCACCGTAATAAACCTTATAGCCGTATTTCCGCATCAGGCTGACGGCGGAAATGTCACGCTCCAGCACGGTAATGCGCTTGTTGTTCGCCATCAGCAAGCGTCCCACCACCTGACCAAAGCGCCCAAAGCCCACCACAATCACCTGCGGCTGATCGTCTTCGACAAAGGGTTTTTCACCGTGATCGTCGGTCTCGTTAAAGCGGTGCGCCAGCAGCCTGTCAACGCCCTGCATCAGCAGCGGCGTGGTCATCATGGAAAGCGTGACCGTGACCAGCAGCAGCGGCAGCTGATCGCCGCTGAACAGTTTGGCCGATGAAGCCGCAGAAAACAGCACGAACGCGAACTCACCGCCCTGACTGAGCACGCAGGCAAACTGCTGGCGCTCCGAGCTGCGCAGGCCATAAATGCGTCCCAGCACGTAAAGCACCAGCGTTTTCACCGCCACCAGGATCACCACGCCCAACAAAATTTCTGCGATGTGGGTATACAGGACGCCGAGGTTTAGCGCCATGCCGACCGAAATAAAGAACAGCCCCAGCAGCAGGCCTTTAAACGGCTCGATCGCCACTTCCAGCTCGTGGCGGTACTCGCTTTCAGCCAGCAGAATACCGGCGATAAACGTGCCCAGCGCCATCGAGAGACCCAGCGCGTCCATAAATAATGCCGACCCCAGCACCAGCAGCAGCGAGGCGGCGGTGAACACTTCGCGCACGCCTGAGGCGGCGATAAAGCGGAAAATGGGCCGCAGCAGATAGCGGCCGCCGATCAACATACCGGCAAACGCCAGCACCTTGATGCCCACTTTCGTCCAGTCAACCGAACCGCTGTCGCTCCCTGCCAGCAGCGGCACCAGCGCCAGCGCCGGAATAACCGCGAGATCCTGGAACAGCAGCACCGAAAAGCCTAGCTGGCCCGCCTCGCTGCGGTTCATGCCTTTGTCGCGCATCAGCTGTAATGCCATGGCCGTTGAGGACATCGCCAAGCCGATTCCGCCAATCACGGCCGCTTCCCAGCTAAAGTCGCTGAGCCACAGCACCACGCCCAGCAGGGCTGCGGAGATGACCACCTGCGCCGCGCCTACGCCGAAAATCGAGCGGCGCAGCGCCCACAGCTTTGCTGGGTTCAGCTCCAGCCCGATGATAAACATCAGGAACACCACACCCAGCTCAGAAAAATGGAGAATCTCTTCCACATCACTGATAAAACCTAGCCCCCACGGGCCGATGGCAATGCCTGCCAGCAAATAACCCAACACCGCGCCAATGCCGATGCGGGCCGCGATCGGCACCACCAGCACCGCCGCGCAGAGATAAATAACCCCCGCAGTCAGTAACGTTTCACCCTGCATTACAACCCTCCTTGCGGCAGTGGAGAGGCGAGCCATTCGCCATACGCCCGGGCGACGTGCCGCATCGCGTCCGGCGTCTGACGACGCGCCCAGTAGATCACCATCGGCGTGAGCCAGTGCATGCGGCACATCTGCGCGGTCAGCTCGAAGGGGCGCATAATGTCGCTCATCGGATAGCGGTTCAGGCCGCTGTGGTGGTAGGCCGTCTCCGGCTCACCGGTCGTCACCACGCTGCGCCAATATTTGCCCTCCAGCGCATTGCCATCCACACCGCTGGCGAAACCGCGCGACAGCACCCGGTCGAACCACTCTTTCAAGAGCGCCGGACAGCTATAGGTGTAAAGCGGGTGCTGGAACACAATGATTTGATGGTCACGCAGTAGCTGCTGCTCATAGTGAATATCAATAAAAAAATCCGGATAATGGGCATACAAATCGTGCACGGTGACGTGTTCAAGGTCCTTAGCCGATTGCAGCAAAACTCGATTAGCAATCGAATCCTGTGTCTCCGGATGGGCGTAAAGCAGCAAGATTTTTGGCGGCTGCGACATCCTTCCCCTCCAAAGCGTCGTCACAGCAGCGGAATTCCGCTACCATGCTCGACGCAACAAATATTCTCGAATTATGTTGCCGGTAAATTAACATATTCTGACGATACGGCGCTTATGATTGTCTTCTCCTCTTTACAAATACGCCGCGGCACCCACGTGCTGCTGGATAACGCGACGGCCACCATTAACCCCGGTCAGAAGGTGGGTCTGGTGGGCAAAAACGGCTGCGGAAAATCAACGCTGCTGGCCCTACTCAAAGGCGAAATCAGCAGCGACGCCGGAAGTTTTACCTTCCCCGGCGGCTGGGCGCTGGCCTGGGTAAACCAGGAAACGCCCGCGCTGAGTAAACCGGCGCTGGAATATGTTATTGATGGTGACCGCGAATATCGTCAGCTTGAGTCTGAATTAGCGCGCGCCAACGAACAGAATGACGGCAACGCCATTGCGCTGGTGCACGGCAAGCTCGACGCTATTCAGGCGTGGAGCATACACGCCCGTGCAGCCAGCCTGCTGCACGGATTGGGCTTTAGCCAGGAACAATTAATGCGGCCGGTGAGCGATTTCTCCGGCGGCTGGCGCATGCGCCTTAACCTCGCGCAGGCGCTGGTGTGCCGCTCCGACCTGCTGCTGCTGGATGAACCCACCAACCACCTTGATCTCGATGCGGTGATTTGGCTGGAGCGCTGGCTAAAAAGCTATGAAGGCACGCTGATTCTGATCTCCCACGATCGCGACTTCCTTGATCCCGTGGTGGATAAAATTATCCACATCGAACAGCAAACGCTGTTCGAGTACACCGGCAACTACAGCTCGTTTGAGCGTCAGCGCGTGGCCAAGCTGGCGCAGCAGCAGGCGCTGTACCAAAGCCAGCAGGAGAAAGTCACACACCTGCAAAAATACATTGACCGCTTCCGCGCGCAGGCCACCAAAGCCAAACAGGCGCAGAGCCGGATTAAAATGCTGGAGCGAATGGAGCTGATCGCCCCCGCGCACGTCGACAATCCCTTTAGCTTCCAGTTTCGCGCGCCTGAGACGCTGCCCAATCCGCTGTTAAAAATGGAGAATGTCACCGCCGGCTACGGTGAGCGCATTATCCTCGACGCCATCAAACTCAATTTGGTACCGGGATCGCGCATTGGCCTGCTGGGGCGAAACGGGGCGGGGAAATCGACGCTCATTAAACTGTTAGCCGGTGAAATTGAGCCGCTGGCGGGCAAAGTCGGCCTGGCGAAAGGCATTAAGCTTGGCTATTTCGCGCAGCATCAGCTGGAGTTTTTACGGGCCGATGAGTCGCCGTTGCAGCATTTGTCCCGCCTTGCGCCGCAAACGTTAGAGCAGCAATTGCGCGACTATCTCGGCGGTTTTGGCTTCCAGGGCGACAAAGTCTCTGAAGCCACGGCGCGCTTCTCCGGGGGCGAAAAAGCCCGCTTAGTGCTGGCGCTGATTGTCTGGCAGCGTCCCAATTTGCTCCTGCTGGATGAGCCGACAAACCATTTGGATCTCGATATGCGCCAGGCGTTGACCGAAGCGTTGATCGATTTCGACGGCGCGCTGGTGGTGGTCTCACACGATCGCCACCTGTTACGTTCCACCACGGACGACCTCTATCTGGTGCACGACCGCAAAGTCGATGTCTTTGAAGGCGACCTTGATGATTATCAGCAGTGGCTGAGCGATCTGCAAAAGCAGCAGGCCCAACAGGATGCCGCGCCCAAGCAGGATAACGCTAACAGCGCCCAGTCACGCAAAGATCAGAAACGCCGCGAGGCCGAAATGCGCGCGCAAACGCAGCCGCTGCGCAAAGAGATTGAAAAGTTGGAAAAGCAGATGACGAAGTGGCAAACCCAGCTCAGCGAAGCGGAAGCGCTGCTCGCCGACAGCGCGATTTACGAGCAGCCACGCAAAGCTGACCTTGCCGCCGCGCTGCAGCGTCAGGCTGAGAGCAAAGCTGCGCTGGAAGAAGTGGAAATGGCGTGGCTGGACGCGCAAGAGCAACTGGAGCAGATGCTGGCCGGTTAACCGTCGGGCAAACCGGCCTAACGCGGTGCAACGTGCACGGCCTTACACCGGCTTATCGCCCAACACCGTGGCGCGATGCATCACGCGCCGTGCCGGGTAGTAATCGGCATTGGCGTAGTGCTGCGTCACGCGGTTATCCCAGATAGCGACATCGTTCTCTTGCCAGCGCCAGCGCACCTGGAACTCCGGCTTCACGCTGTGCCAGAACAAAAAATTAAGCAGTGCCTCGCTCTCCTTTTCACTGACGCCCAACAGCCGCGTGGTAAAGCCTTCGTTCACAAACAAGGCTTTGCGCTCACTGATGGGATGGGTGCGCATCACCGGATGCACGACCGGGGGATGCTTCGCCACGGCGGTCTGCCAGCGCTGATGCTCCGCCTCGGTTTTACGGTATTTGTACTCCTGAAACGATTTTTTAAAATCGTGCTCGGCCTGCAGCCCGCTCAGCAACTGTTTAAAGGGTTCTGACAGGGCCTCCCACGCCGCAATGCCGCTGGCCCAGAGCGTATCGCCCCCGCTCGGTGGCAGCTGCTTGGCGGCCAGAATCGCGACGGCGGGCGGCGTATCAATAAAGGTGACGTCGGTGTGCCAGTTGTCATTGTCCGGCGGGTTATCCTGGTGCGTATCCAGCACGATAATCTCCTCCACGCCCTCGGCATGGGGATAAACCGGATGGATGTGCAAGTCGCCAAAGCGCACCGCCAGCGCCCGCTGCTGCGCGGGGGTGATGGCCTGATCCCGCAGAAACAGCACCTGATGACGCAGCAGGCCGTGATAAAGCTGCTCAAACTGCGCATCGCTCAGCGGACGGCTAAGATCGAGGTTGCTGACCTGCGCGCCAATATGCGGGCCGAGCGCGGTAAAAGTAATGCGTTCATTCATTGCTGTTCTCCACTCCAAGGCGTCAGACGGCGCTGCAGCGCGCGTAAACCCAGTTCTAAACACAAAGCGATAAAGGCAATCACCGCAATCCCCGCCAGCACCACGTCCGTGGCCAGGAACTCCCCGGCGGACTGCACCATGAATCCCAGCCCCCGCGTGGCGGCGATCAGCTCCGCTGCGACCAGCGTTGACCAACCGACGCCGAGACCAATGCGTAAGCCGGTTAAAATCTCAGGCAGCGCCCCCGGCAGAATCACAAAGCGCAGCACCTGCATGCGCGTGGCCCCCAGCGACTGCGCGGCGCGAACCCGCACCTGCTGCGCCTGTTTCACGCCAGCCAACGTTGAGAGCGTAACCGGCGCGAAAATCGCCAGCGCGATCAGCAGAATCTTGGCGGTTTCGCCGATGCCGAACCAAATCACCATCAGCGGCAAGTAGGCCAGCGGCGGGATAGGACGATAGAGCTCAATCAGCGGATCGAGCAGGCTGCGCACCACCGGGCTTAAGCCCATGGCAATGCCCACCGGGATCCCCACCAGCGCAGCACAGAAAAAGGCCACCAGCATGCGCGTCAGGCTTGCCACAAGGTGCTGCCACAGCGTGGCGTCCATAAAGCCTTGCGGACTGGCGATCAGCAACAACTTGCGCAGCACCTGCTGCGGCGGCGGCAAAAAGAGCGGCGCAATCAGACCCAGCGTCGTCACGCCCCACCACAGCGCCAGCAGCAGCCCGACGCTTAACAGGCTAAGCGTCAACGAACGTGACAGCGGCCAGCGTAGGCTGCGGCGCACGGGGGCTTTGTCCAATAGCGTGCTCATAGCGCGTTCTCCCGCTGCGCGAACACCTGTTGCAGCACGTATTCACGCTGTTCGATAAACGCCGGATCGGATTTGATGCTGCGGCACGGCTCTCCCGCAGCAAAGCGCTGGCCGAAATCCAACCGCAGGCGCTCAACCACGCGCCCCGGCCCCGGCGACAGCAGCACCAGTTCGCTGGCCAGGAACACGGCTTCTTCGATGTCATGGGTGATCAGCAGGATCTGTTTACCGGTATCGCGCCACAGCGTCAGCAGCAGCGTTTGCATCTGTTCACGCGTGAAGGCGTCCAGCGCGCCAAAGGGTTCATCCAGCAACAGCAGTTGCGGGTCCGCAGCCAGCGCACGCGCAATCCCCACGCGCTGGCGCTGTCCACCGGAGAGTTGCCAGATAAAGCGCGATTCGGCGCCTGCCAGCCCCACTTGTTCAAGCAGCCGCCGCGCAATCGCATCACGCTCCGATCTCCCCATACCGGCCAGCTGCAGACCAAACGCCACGTTATCCAACACCGTGCGCCACGGCAGCAGGCCTTCATGCTGAAACACCACGCCGCGCTCGGCGCCCGGCCCTTTTACCGCCTCTCCATTGAGCGCGATCGCGCCGGCGTCATACGGCAAAAAGCCAGCAATCAAGTTAAGTAACGTGGTCTTGCCACAGCCCGACGGCCCCAGCACCACCATCAGGTCGCCAGGATGGAGTTGCAGCGTAATATCCTGTAGCACCGGCGCGCCGCCATAGCGGGCATAAACATGAGAGAGGTTAAGCATATCGCCTCCGCTACTGCGTTAAGGGTTCTACAAAACGTGGCGTGGTGAAGCTGCTGTAATCACTTGCGGCGTCGGGGACTTTGCCCTGCTCTTTCAGGAAATGCGCGGTATCCACAATCGCCTGATTAACCGGCTTGCCGAGCTGCGTCACTTGCTGTTGCGCGGTGAGGTAAGTGTTGCCCTTTACCAGTGCCGGAACGTCGCTTTCCGGCACGCCGCTGAGGCGCGCCAGTTTGCTGAGGTTTTCAGGCTGTTTGAGCCACGCCTCTGGATTATCCAGATAGGCTTTTTGCGCCGCGATGGCGCTGCGGGCAAAGGCGGTAACAATGTCAGGATGCTGCTGAGCAAAGTCTTTGCGCACCACCCACACATCCAGCGTCGGCGCCCCCCACTGCGCCACCTGCGACGAGTCCGTCAACACCCGCCCCTCTTTTTCCAGCGCGTTCACCGCCGGGGCCCAGACATAGGCAGCGTCGATATCACCGCGCTGCCAGGCGGCGACGATCGCGGGCGGCTGGAGATTGATCAGCTGCACTTGGGTCGGTTTGATGCCCCAGTGTTTTAGGGCGGCTAACAGGCTGTAATGCGTGGTGGAGATAAAGGGCACCGCAATGCGTTTACCGATCAGATCTTTGGGATCGTGCACGCTTTTCTTGACCACCAACGCTTCTGAACTGCCGAGCTGCGACGCCAGCAAAAACGTCTCAATCGGCAGCTGCTGTGTCGCCGCCACCGCGAGCGGACTGGAGCCTATGTTTCCGATCTGCACGTCGCCGGAAGCCAGCGCGCGCAGCACGCTGGCGCCGCTGTCAAATTTGCGCCAGTCAACGGTCGCGCCGCTTTCCTGCGCAAAGGTGTTGTCGGCCTGCGCCACTTTGGCGGGCTCTGCCGAGGTTTGGTACGCCACCGTCACGTTCACGGCCTGTGCCTGAAACGCCACCAGGGCAAGCGCCACCGCCGTTATCGTTGTTCTGATTGCCATCATCGTTTTCCCCAAGGTTAGGTGCTGACGGCAGTGTCGCCAGCGGGGATAGTTTCACAAAGGAATTAAAACTTATCCCTTATGACAATGGGTTCTTAGATCAACTTTGGGTATCGGTATGCAAAAGCCGCAAATGCAAAAACGACATAATTAACTAAAAATGTCATACGCTCACATGCCGACTGTGTTATTGATAGAGGTTACTATTTTGTTTTTCTGTCATGGTCCTGACGTCAATGTCGATTGAGAAAGTTGCACGCCTGGCTGGCGTCTCTAAAGCCACGGTTTCACGGGTGTTAAATCAGCATCCTGGCGTGCGGCCCGATACCCGCGACAAAGTGCTTGCGGCAATAAATATCTGCGACTATCAGCCTAATCTGCTGGCGCGCCAGCTGCGTACCTCGCAAAGCCATATGCTGCTGGTGCTGATCTCTGACATTACCAATCCCTTCTGCTCACGCGTGGTACAAGGCATTGAGGCGGAAGCCGAAGCGCAGGGCTATCACATCTTGCTGTGCAACTCGGCGTCGCAGTTTCATCGCGAATCTGCCTATCTCTCGCTGCTAACGGGAAAAGTGGTAGATGGCGTGATCACCATGGATGCCGCAACCTGTTTGCATGAGCTGCAGCCGCTGATAGGCGATGCACCTTGGGTGCAGTGCGCTGAGTACGATCCGGCTATCGCGGCGTCCAGCGTCTCAATCAACAATAAAGAGGCGGCTTATGAAACGGTGCGCTATTTGGCGGAAAAGGGCTCTCGCCGCATTGCGCTGGTAAACTGCGATATGCGCTATCTCTATTCGCATCAGCGCGAAGCGGGTTACCGCGCCGCCGTTGAGGAGCTGGGTCTGCCGTTTAGCAACGTTGCCTATGCCGAAACGGTGTCGTGCGAGGCGGGCAGTCAGGCGCTACAGACGCTGCTGGCGGGGGCAGAGCGACCGGATGCGGTGTTCGCCGTCTCTGACGTGCTGGCCGTCGGCGTGGTGCATGCGGCACTGGAAGCTGGCCTGCGTGTGCCGGAAGATCTTGCCGTGGTGGGGTTTGACGGGATCTCCTTTACCGGCAGTCTCAATCCGCCGCTCACGACCATCGAACAGCCCATGAATCAGATGGGTGCCCGGAGCGTGCAGCTGCTGGTCAAGCGTATCCGCCAGCCACAGAGCGAGGTCGTGCACGAGGTGCTGCCGTGGAGGCGCATTGAGCGCGCCTCAAGCTGATTAGAACCAAATCAGCAGGACGCACGCGGCGGTCAGCACGCCCATAAATACGTTAAAGGCTCGCCAGGCGCGCGGGCTGTGCAGCAGGCGACCAATCAGCGAGCCGAAACCGATCCAGATCAGGCCAGACACCAGGTTCACCAGTGCCATGCCCACGCTTATCGCCAGCACCGAGTGCAGATAGGCCGCGCCGCTCAGGCTAAAACTGGCCACCGCGCCCAGCGCCATCAGCCACGCTTTCGGATTGATGAGCTGCAGCAATCCGCCCTGCCAGAACGGCATTTGAGCGGCGTCCGGACGGTGCGTATCCAGCGTCTCGTATTTTGCGGTGGTAATTTTCCACGCCAGCCACAGCAAATAGAGGCTTCCCGCGATTTTCAGGACCAGATGCAGCGACGGATAAAGCAGGATCAGACTGCCGACCCCGAACGCCACCATCAGCAGCATGACCTGCATACCGATCATGATCCCCAGCAGCAGCGGCAGCGTGCGCAAAAAACCAAAATTAGCACCTGAGGCGGTAAGTAACATATTATTGGGGCCCGGTGTGATGGCAGCGACCCATAAAAAGCCCAGCATTGAGAAAAACAGACTCAGTTCCATGAATATTCGGGTGCTCCTCACCCCAAAACGCAGACAACCTATCGAAGCTATCAGCGAGTTATGCATCAGACAAGCCTTTACCCCAGCTATTTTGCCCCTCCGGACGGCGAGCACTTCACGCCCCTGCGCGGGTTTACCAACGCGCATCTGCAAACGCTGCTGCCTCGCTTGCTGCGCCGCCGCGTGACGCTGCGTCCGCACTGGCAGCGCTTAGAGTTACCGGACGGCGATTTCATCGATCTGGCATGGAGCGAAGATCCGGCTCAGGCGCGTCATAAGCCGCGCATGGTCATGTTCCACGGATTAGAAGGTCACTTTCGCAGCCCTTATGCGCACGGCCTGATGCAGGCTTGTCAGGCGCGCGGCTGGCTGGGGGTCGTCATGCATTTTCGCGGCTGCGGTGGCGAGCCCAATCGTCTGCAGCGCATCTACCACTCCGGCGAAACCGAAGACGCGACCTATTTTCTGCACTGGCTGCAACGCGAGTGGGGTCGCGTGCCGACCGCCGCGGTGGGCGTCTCGCTCGGCGGCAATATGCTCGCCTGTCTGCTGGGTCTGCAGGGCAACGACGCGCCGCTGGACGCCGCGGTGGCCATTTCCGCCCCGCTGGCGCTTGAGCCGTGCAGCCAGAAGTTGGAAGTGGGATTCTCCCGCTTTTATCAGCACTATCTGCTGAGCCAGCTGAAAAAGAACGCCACGCGCAAATTGCGCGCCTGGCCGGGCACGCTGCCGGTGGATCTGCGTCAGCTGCGCACCTTTCGCCGGCTGCGCGAGTTTGACGATGCGATCACGGCGCGCGCGCATGGCTTTATTGACGCTGGCGACTATTATCAACGGGCCAGCGCGCTGCCGCTGTTAACCGGCGTACGCAAGCCGCTGCTGATTATCCATGCCAAAGACGATCCCTTTATGACCGATGCGGTGATCCCCCTGCCCGCGCAGCTGGCGCCGGCGATTCAGTATCAGCTCACCCAGCACGGCGGCCACGTTGGCTTCGTGGGGGGCTCGCTGCGCCAGCCGAAAATGTGGCTGGAGCAGCGCGTACCGGACTGGCTCTCAACCTATTTGGACGGTTAACGATGATTATTCCCTGGCAAGAGCTTGACGTAACAACCCTTGAGAATTTGATCGAGAGCTTCGTGCTGCGCGAAGGTACCGATTATGGCGAACAGGAGCGCAGCCTGGCGCAGAAAGTGGCCGACGTACGCCGCCAGCTGGAACAGGGCGAGGTGGTGCTGGTGTGGTCAGAACTGCACGAATCCGTAAACATTATGCCGAGGCGTGAATTTCGCGGCTAATGCACCGCGCCGCAATTCGTGTTAACAATGCTCATCGTCGGATTTCACAGGGAGCGCTGTTATGTCAGCCAGGCATCCAGTTATCGCCGTTACCGGTTCCAGCGGCGCGGGAACCACCACCACCAGCCTCGCGTTCCGCAAAATATTCCAGCAGTTCGATCTGCACGCCGCAGAAGTGGAAGGCGACAGCTTTCACCGCTATACGCGTCCCGAGATGGACATGGCGATCCGCAAGGCGCGCGATCTCGGGCGCCATATCAGCTACTTTGGCCCCGAGGCCAACGACTTCGGCCTGCTTGAGCACACCTTCAAACACTATGGTGAAACCGGGCTGGGGCAGTCACGTAAATACCTGCATACCTACGATGAAGCAGTGCCGTGGAACCAAGTGCCCGGTACCTTTACGCCGTGGCAACCGCTGCCGGAGAACACCGACGTGCTGTTTTACGAAGGGCTGCACGGTGGCGTGGTGACGCAGCAGCATAACGTCGCCGAGCATGTGGATCTGCTGGTGGGCGTGGTGCCGATTGTTAACCTTGAGTGGATTCAAAAATTGGTGCGCGACACCAGCGAGCGCGGCCATTCACGCGAGGCGGTGATGGATTCCGTGGTCCGCTCCATGGAAGACTACATCAACTTCATTACGCCACAGTTCTCACGCACCCACATCAACTTCCAGCGCGTGCCGACGGTGGATACTTCCAATCCGTTTGCCGCACGTGAAATTCCTTCGCTGGATGAAAGCTTCGTGGTGATTCATTTCCGCGGGCTGGAAGGGATTGCGTTTCCCTATCTGCTGGCGATGATTCAGGGCTCTTTTATTTCACACATGAACACGCTGGTGGTGCCGGGCGGCAAAATGGGGCTGGCGATGGAGCTGATCATGACGCCGCTGGTGCAGCGTCTGATAGAGGGAAAACGCATCGAATAGCGCGCTGCCCGCGGCCGCGTAGCGGCTACACGCGTTACAGCGCGATCACTTCATAGCTGTGGGTGATCTCAACGCCCTTGCCCAGCATAATCGCCACTGAACAATATTTCTCGGCGGACAAGTCCACGGCGCGCGCCACGGCTTTATCGCTCAGCGCCTTGCCCGTGACCACGAAATGCAGATTGATGTGGGTAAAAATACGCGGCGCTTCTTCGCGGCGCTCGGAGGTCAGTTTGACTTCACAGTCGGCCACCTCATTACGGCCTTTTTGCAAAATGGATACCACATCAATGGCACTGCAGCCACCTGCGGCCATCAGCACCATTTCCATCGGGCTTGGCGCTTTGTCGCCGGAGTTGCCGTCCATCAAAATTTGATGCCCCGATGAGGATTCTCCGAGAAAGGTAAGCCCTTCCACCCATTTAACGCGTGCCTGCATATTTTTTTGTCTCCTGATGCGCCTGGTCTGCCGCCAGATTACGCTGTCACCCGCGAAACAGCAATCCAGATGCTTCCCTACTTGCTGAAGCGAGACAACAGGAGACAGTCCGTAAAAGCTGTGCTACAAACAGTGCTGAAAATATTTTCGTCGCAGCAGACGAAGGCGGGAAGAATCAAAAGCGTAGCTTAAGAATCACCCGAAAAAATAGTTCCCTACTGGAAACGCTTTACGTTTACCCCGCCTAACAGGGAAAACTGCCCCTGTGTTTCGGGCACGATTACAACAGAGGATAATAGCGAATGGTTCTCGGCAAACCGCAAACAGACCCTACACTCGAATGGTTCCTGTCCCATTGCCATATTCACAAATATCCATCCAAAAGCACGCTCATCCATCAGGGTGAGAAAGCGGAAACGCTGTACTACATCGTTAAAGGTTCCGTTGCGGTTCTGATTAAAGATGAAGAAGGCAAAGAGATGATTCTCTCCTACCTCAATCAGGGAGATTTCATCGGCGAGCTGGGCCTGTTTGAAGAAGGCCAAGAGCGTAGCGCTTGGGTACGTGCTAAAACTGCCTGCGAAGTGGCTGAAATTTCCTACAAAAAATTCCGTCAGCTGATTCAGGTAAACCCGGATATTTTAATGCGTCTGTCATCGCAGATGGCCCGTCGCCTGCAAGTTACGTCCGAAAAAGTCGGTAACCTTGCCTTCCTCGACGTCACTGGCCGTATCGCACAAACGCTGCTGAATCTGGCTAAACAGCCCGATGCAATGACCCACCCAGACGGCATGCAGATTAAAATCACCCGTCAGGAGATTGGCCAAATCGTGGGCTGCTCCCGCGAAACCGTGGGCCGAATTTTGAAGATGCTGGAAGATCAAAACCTGATTTCCGCACACGGCAAAACCATCGTCGTTTACGGCACCCGCTAAGTCGTCTCACACCCCGGCGTGATGGCAACATCACGCCGTCTCTATTGATGATGCTCTGATGTGGCGCCGAATCATCTACCATCCTGAAGTCAACTATGCGCTGCGGCAAACGCTGGTGCTGTGCTTGCCCGTGGCGCTCGGCTGGCTGTTTGGCGATCTGCAAAAAGGGCTACTGTTTTCGCTGGTGCCGGCTTGCTGCAACATCGCCGGTCTGGATACCCCCCACAAACGCTTCTTCAAACGCCTGATCGTAGGCGGCTCGCTGTTTGCCACCGGCAGCTTTCTCGTGCAGTGGCTCACCGCCTGGGCTATCCCGCTGCCGCTGGTGCTGCTGGTATTGCCGTTGCTGGTCGGAGTCACCGGTGAAATCAGTCCGCTGCACGGTCGTCTTCTACCCGGTACGCTGATTGCGGCGATTTTTACCCTCAGCCTGATTGGCCGTATGCCGCTCTGGGTGCCACCGCTGCTCTATATCGGCGGCACGCTGTGGTACGGCGCATTCAACGGGTTTTGGTTCTGGCTATGGAAAGAGCAACCGATGCGCGAAACGCTCAGTTTGCTCTACCGTGAGCTGGCTGACTATTGCGAGGCCAAATATAGCCTCCTTACCCAACTGACCGATCCGGAAAAAGCGCTGCCGCCGCTGCTGGCACGCCAGCAGAAAGCCGTGGATTTGATTAACACCTGCTATCAGCAGATGCATATGCTGTCTGCGAATCGCGATAACAGTCACAAGCATCTCACGCGCGCGTTCCAGGTGGCGCTGGATTTACAGGAGCATATCGCGGTCAGTTTGCATCAGCCCGAAGAGGTGCAAAAGCTGGTGGAACAGAGCCACGCCGAGGCGGTTATCCGCTGGAATGCCACTCTCATCTCCGCCCGCCTGCGGCGCCTGGCGGACGCCATTTTGTATCATCAGATCCCACCGCGCTTTCAGATGGAGAAGCCCCTGGGGGCGCTGGAGAAGATTGCCCGCCAGCATCCCGATAATCCGGTGGGACATTTCTGCTTCTATCATTTCAGCCGCATTGCGCGCGTTTTACGCACGCAAAGGCCGCTTTACACGCGCGATCTGATGGCTGACCGGCAGCGTCGTCTGCCGCTGCTCGCCGCGCTGCGCAGCTACTTATCGTGGCGATCGGCGGCCCTGCGCACCGCAGCCCGCTTTGCCGTAATGCTGATGTTCGGGAGCGCCCTGGCGCTGTTTTTTAACATTCCCAAACCGTACTGGATTCTGATGACCATCTTGTTTGTCAGCCAAAACGGCTACAGCGCCACGCGCGTTCGCATTCAGCACCGCGCGCTGGGCACCTTCGCAGGGTTGCTTATCGCGGCGGCCTCGCTGCGCTTTGCCGTGCCGGAGTCCATCGCGCTGCTATTTATGCTGGTGATTACCCTGACCAGCTATTTGGTCACGCGTAAATATTACGGCTGGTCGATGATTGGCTTTACCGTCACGGCGGTGTATTCGTTGCAGCTGCTGGCGCTCAACGGCGCGGAATTTCTGCTGCCGCGCATGCTGGACACGCTGATGGGCTGTTTGATTGCCTTCGGTGGCATGATCTGGCTCTGGCCGCAGTGGCAGAGTGGCTTGCTGCGCAGCAATGCGCATGACGCCTTAGAAACGTATCAGGACGCGCTGCGCCTGTTACTCGGCCCCGAGCAGTCACCGGAAAAACTGGCTTACCAGCGCGTGCGGGTTAATCAGGCGCATAATGCGCTGTTCAACTCACTCAATCAGGCATCCAGTGAGCCCGGCTTTAACACCCAATACCTGAAAGATATGCGCATGTGGGTGACGCACAGCCAGTTTATCGTGGAGCACATTAATGCGATGACGATTCTGGCGCGCGAACACACGATGTTGACGCCAGCGCTGGCGGAGCGCTATTTGCAATCCTGTGAAATTGCGCTGCAGCGTTGCCAGCAGCGGCTGATGTACGACGGACCGGGGAGCGACAGCAATATTCTGGAGGCGCCGGAGAATTTCAACGAAGGGCCAGTGACCATTGTCGAGCAGCACGTGAAGCGCATCCTGCAGCACCTCAATGTAATGCATACCCTGTCGTCGCTGGCGTGGAGCCAGCGACCACATCATGGCCGCTGGCTCAGCGTGCTCAAGCCGAAAAGCTGATCACGCCGCCAGTACCTGCTCAATGGCGCGCGCGAGCCGCGCCATGCCCTCTTCGATATCGGTGGGTTCAATCACCAGCGAAGGCGCAAAACGCATCACGTCGGCGCCGGCCGTCAGAATCATGACGCCCTGCTGCGCTGCCGCGTGCAGGATATCGCGCGCTTTGCTGGCGTGCTGCGGTTTGAGTACCGCGCCAATCAGTAGCCCTTTGCCGCGCACTTCGCTGAAGATATCGTACTGCTTACCGATGGCGGTCAGCGCCTCAACAAACTGCTGATGACGCGCCGCAACGCCGTTCAAGACCTCCGGCGTATTGATGATATCCACTGCCGTTTCAGCGATCGCGCAGGCCAGCGGATTACCGCCGTAGGTACTGCCGTGCACGCCCGGCGCCATCACGGCGGCGATCGCATGCGTGGTTAGCATGGCGCTGACCGGGAAGCCGCCGCCCAATGCTTTGGCCGTGGTCAGAATATCGGGGGTGATGCCGTAATGCTCATAGGCAAACAGCTTGCCGCTGCGGCCCATGCCGCTCTGTACTTCATCCAGCACCAGCAGCGCCTGATGTTCATCGCACAGCGCGCGCAGACCCTGCATAAATTCTGGCGTGGCGGGCATCACGCCGCCTTCACCCTGAATAGGCTCTACCACAATGGCGCAGGTATGGTCGTCGATGACCGCTTTTACCGCGGCGAGATCGTTAAACGGTACGTGGACGATGTCCGCCGGTTTCGGCCCAAAGCCATCTGAATATTTCGGCTGACCGCCAACGGACACCGTAAACAGCGTGCGACCGTGGAAGCCATGGTGGAACGCGATAATCTTGCTTTTGAACGGGCTGTGCTTTTTGCAGGCGTAATAGCGCGCCAGTTTAAAGGCGGTCTCGTTGGCTTCGGAACCGGAGTTGGCGAAGAACACCCGCTCGGCAAAGGTGGCCGCAATCAGCTTGGTGGCCAGGCGCAGCGCGGGCTCATTGGTGAATACGTTGCTGGTGTGCCACAGCGTTTCGCCCTGGCTTTTAAGCGTTTCCACCAGCGCAGGATGACAATGGCCCAGCGCAGTCACGGCGATGCCGCCTGAGAAGTCGATATACTCTTTGCCCTGCCGATCCCAGACTCGGCTGCCTTTGCCTTTCACCGGCACAAACTGCGCTGGTGCATAAACAGGCAAAATGACGTTATCGAACGTTTCTCTGCTTACCGCTACTTTTTCCGCTGCCATTGAGCACCTCATGAGGTTTTTCGTTAATTACTAATGAAATAATAGTCATGGAATATGCATAAAAAATCACACAATGGCAAACATAACTTATGTCCGCAGGAAATTTGCCAGCAGCTGATGTCCCTGCTCGCTCAGAATGCTCTCGGGATGGAATTGCACGCCTTCCAGCGGCAGCGTGCGATGGCGAAAGCCCATGATTTCATCGGGTTCGCCGTCGCGCAGGCTCCAGGCCGTGACGTCAAACTCAGCGGGCAGTGAGGCGCGCTCGACCACCAGCGAATGATAGCGTGTCACCGTAAGGGGTTGATTAAGATTGCGAAACACGCCCTGACCGGTGTGCTGAATCACCGAGGTTTTGCCGTGCATCACCTCGCGGGCGCGTACCACGCGCGCGCCAAAGGCCTGCGCAATGGCCTGATGACCAAGGCACACGCCGAGAATGGGTACGCGTCCGGCAAAATGGCGGATGGCGTCCAGCGAGATGCCGGATTGGTCGGGCGTACAGGGACCGGGGGAAATCACCAGATGCGAAAGCGGCAACGCCGCCATCGCCTCGAGGGTGATGGCATCGTTGCGCACGACCTGCACGTCTGCGCCCAGTTCGCAAAAATACTGGTAGAGATTCCAGGTAAAGGAGTCGTAATTATCAATCAGCAGCAGCATAAGGCCCTCGGGTCAATAAAACCGCCGCTATTCTACGCATTTTACCGCGCGGGGCTTACCCCTTTTGCTAACTGCTCGTGCAGCCCATCCATGTTGCCATCACTGTCGAGGGCGGCGTTAAGGGCGCGATTCCAGTCATCACGCTCCAGCGCCGACCACTCCAGCAGATAGCCCGCATGCAGCGCCAGCTGCTCAAAGAAAATACGCTGGGCGCGTCCGTTTCCTGCGCGGAACGGATGCAGCACATGCATCTCAACGACATAGTACGCGAGGCGCGCAACGAACATATCCTGCGGCAGCTCGCTCAGCCAGTGCTCATTTTCCAGCTCGTCCATCAGCGCATTGCCCTGCGTTTCAATATATTCACAGTGGCAGCAAGGCGTTTCTTTATGCCACATATCGATCGTACGCAGTTCGCCTGCCCAGCTGTAAATATCCTGGAACAGCGTGAAATGGATGTGGCGCAGCCACGGCATACCGAGGGTGCGCGGGCCCAGATCAAGCGTCGCCAGGCGCGCTGCGCTAAATGCCAGCTCCGCTTTGCGCAACTGCGCCTCGTCGTGAATGTCCAGGCGATTTTTTAACACCGGATCGTTCTGCCACAGATAGGGATCGCGTACCGCCACGCTGTTATCCGCCATACTGCCTCCTTAATGAGGCCAGACGCGCGTCGGCGTCATCGAGAGGAATATCGCTGAGCGTATAGCCGGCGAGACGGCAGCTGGCTTGATAATTAGCCAGGCGACGCTGTTGCCACAGGGTGTTTTTTTGTTTGTCGGTCAGTTTGCTGGTCATAGGACCTCCGGCAGGCAGTTTGCCCTAAGTATAAGAGCAAATTTCTGCTTTGCCGGAGCGAGCCAGCGAGCGCCATCGGTCAATGGCGCGGCAGGCGTTTACGGCAGGACTTTCGCGGAGAGGATAATCACTGGTTTAGCGGGGACATTCTGGTAAGGCCCCACATCTTTGGTTGGCACCTGTGCGATCTTATCGACCACATCCATGCCTTTCACTACTTTACCAAACACCGCGTAACCGAAATCGCGCTGGCCGTGGTCAAGGAATGCGTTATCCGCTACGTTCAGGAAGAACTGGCTGGTGGCGCTGTCTTTTTCAGCGGTGCGCGCCATAGAAATGGTGCCGCGCAGGTTGCGCAGGCCGTTATCCGCTTCGTTTTTGATCGGCGCGACAGTTTGCTTCTGCTTCATGTCAGCGGTGAAGCCGCCGCCCTGAATCATGAAACCGGGGATCACGCGGTGGAAAATGGTGTTGTTATAAAAACCGTTGTTCACGTAGTCGACGAAGTTTTTTACCGAAATTGGGGCTTTTTGATTATTCAGTTCAAGTTCGATATTGCCCGCAGAGGTGGTGAGCAGCACATGGGCATCCCCTTTTGCTGCCAGCGCGGAAGCAGATACCGAAGAAAGGGCTAACAGGGCCACGGCCGCTGTCAAAGTACGTTTAAACATGAAAGGTTCCTTACCAGAGTGAGCTCGCTCAAAACGAGAATGATTGTAAAGAGCATGTAATACAAGAGCCAGCGTTTTACCTATTTTTACGTGGATGTATCCGAGTTTGTCTATTTGTCGCGACGCAATCATTTGCGTGACGAAAATCACACTATTAATGAAATAATTTCTGCTCATTTCACTCGTTGTTTATTAAGATCACAGTTGGATTTACAATTCATGACACTTTTTGCCGCCTCGGCGCACCACAGGTTCAGAACATGACAAACCGTAATCGCATTGGCCTTACCTGGATTAGCTTTTTCTCCTATGCGCTCACTGGCGCACTGGTGATCGTTACCGGTATGGTTCTGGATAATATTGCTCAATATTTCCAGATGCCCATTTCAGAAATGAGCAACACCTTCACCTTCCTTAATGCCGGTATTCTGGTCGCCGTGTTTCTGAATGCCTGGCTGATGGTAATTGTGCCGCTCAAGCGTCAATTGATCTTCGGCTTTGTGCTGATGATTCTCGCCGTTGCAGGCCTGATGACCAGCCACAATCTCAGCGTGTTTTCGCTGTGTATGTTTGTGCTGGGCGTGGTCAGTGGCATCACTATGTCCATCGGGACCTTCCTGATCACGCACCTGTATGATGGACGTCAGCGCGGCTCACGCCTGCTGTTCACCGACTCCTTCTTTAGCATGGCGGGCACGGTATTCCCCATCATCGCGGGCATTCTGCTGGCGCGCGCGCTGCCGTGGTATTGGGTGTATGCCTGCATCGGTCTGATTTATGTGGCGATTTTTATCCTGACGCTGATGGTGGAGTTCCCGCAGCTGAAAAACGAACCCGCCATCCAGGGCGCGCAGCGCGAAAAATGGGGCGCGGGCGTGTTGTTCTTGTCGATTGCGGCACTTTGCTACATTCTCGGCCAGCTGGGCTTTATCTCTTGGGTGCCAGAGTACGCGACCAAATCCATGGGCATGGATATCGCCTCTGCGGGTCAGCTGGTGGGTAACTTCTGGACGGCGTATATGGTTGGCATGTGGGCATTCAGCTTCCTGCTGCGCTTCTTCGATCTGCAACGCATTTTGATGGTGCTGGCCGCGCTCGCCACCGGGCTAATGTACTGGTTTGTGACCACCGAAAATGCCAGCATGCTGCACTGGATCATCATGGCACTCGGCTTCTTCTCCAGCGCGATTTACACCACCATTATTACGCTGGGATCGATGCAAACGCGCGTCTCTTCTCCCAAACTGGTGAACTTCATTCTCACCTGCGGCACCGTGGGAACCATGCTGACGTTCGTCGTGACCGGCCCTATCGTGGCCAAAGGTGGCGCACACGCGGCGCTCTCTACGGCCAACGGTCTGTACGCGGTGGTATTTGTGATGTGCGTGCTGCTGGGGTTTGTGACGCGGCACCGTCAGTACAGCCACGGCGCTTCGCACTGACCGCGTGATTGCCGGGGCGGCCAGCAGGTCGCCCCGGCTTATTCAGTCAGCGCGTAAAGGTCACCGCTTCCGTTTCACCGAGATAAATTTCACTGCGCGCGGGCTCGGTCGCCGCAATCAGCGTGCCTTTGCGCACCGAATAGCGCACCGGCACCTGGCGCCTGACCGCATCAAAGCCGCTCTCTGCGGGCAAAATCACCAAGCTGGCCTCATCCCCTTCCTTCAGGCCATAGTTTGCCACCTGCAGCGTTTTCGCGCTGTTTTCGGCAATTAACCGCAGGCCATCATCGATTTGCTCATAGCCCATCAGCTGACAGACATGCAGCCCCATATGCAGCACCTGCAGCATGTTTGCGGTGCCCAGCGGATACCAGGGATCAAACACATCATCGTGCCCAAAGCAGACATTGATATCTGCCTCGAGAAGCTCTTTCACGCGCGTAATACCGCGCCGTTTTGGATAGCTATCAAAGCGCCCTTGCAAATGAATATTCACCAGCGGATTGGCCACGAAGTTGATGTTAGAGAGCTTCAACAGACGGAACAGCCGTGAGGTATAAGCGTTACTGTACGAATGCATCGCAGTGGTATGGCTGGCGGTAACGCGTTCGCCATTGCCATCGCGGTGCGCCAGCGCCGCCACGGTCTCCACAAAACGCGACTGCTCGTCATCAATTTCATCGCAGTGCACATCCACCAGCCGGTCGTAACGGTTAGCCAGCGCAAAGGCTTTGTGCAGCGATTCTACGCCATATTCGCGGGTAAATTCATAATGCGGGATAGCACCTACCACATCCGCGCCCATGCGCAGCGACTCTTCCAGCAGCGCTTCACCGTTAGGGTAAGAGAGAATCCCTTCCTGAGGAAAAGCCACGATCTGGATCGCGACCCACGGCGCCATCTCGGCTTTGACCTCCAGCATCGCTTTCAACGCCGCAAGCGTCGGGTCGGAGACATCTACATGGGTACGCACGTGCTGGATGCCGTTGGCAATTTGCCATTTTAGCGTTTGCCGCGCGCGCTGCTTAACGTCCTCGTGGCTGAGCAGCGCCTTGCGCTCGGCCCAGCGCTCAATCCCTTCAAACAGCGTGCCGGATTGATTCCACGCTGGCTCGCCGGCAGTTTGCGTGGTGTCGAGATGAATATGCGGTTCAATAAACGGAGCATGCGCTAACCCGCCTTCCGCATCCAGCGCGTTGTTTTGCGGGGGCATTTGCTCTGGCTGCGGATGAAGGGCGGCGATCTTACCGTGCGCGATCGCCATCTGCCACTGTCCCGGCTGCCCCGCTAAACGCAGGTTGTTAATCCACTCAAGTGCGCGGTTTGCCATGCTTGCCTCCTGTTAAGCTGTTCTTCGCTAAACTAGCACGGAACGCGGGCGGCACGCGTCATCGATTTTTTGCATGACGCGAGGCCGAAAAAAGGGCAAAAAACCGAGAATGCAGCCCCCCGTTTGGTCGTTTTATAAAGACAACGGCGCAGGCTTGCGCGCACGCAGTCTGTACAAGGCTACGCTTTCCCGCCAGACTTGTGGCGGCCACCTGATTATTAAGGAGTTTTTATGCGCACTCTTCCCCTGCTCGGCGCGCTGCTATTACCGCTGAGCGCGACGGTCACGGCCGCCCCGGTGACGTGGTCAAGCGTGCAAGGCGAATGGCAAGTTGTGGCCGTCACGCCTAAACCGCAGAGCGGGCAAATTTACATCAAAAACGATCCGCAGTTCATGGGCGCACGCGTAGCCTTCAAACCCGATGCCATTGTGTGGACACGCGGCACCGCCGAACGCAGCATTACGCCAGGTCAGGACAACTGTAAAGGCAAACCGCGCTTAAGCGCGGCCAACGGGGCGCAGCAGGACAAGGATTTCAACGTCCGCTATGGCTTCAATGTGGCCTGTGGTAATCAGCCTTGGGGCCCTGCCCCCGGCGCAGTATTGAGCGTGCTGGCTGACGGCAATGCAAGGCTGTTTTGGGACGGTGCCCAGCTGTCACTGCGTCGGGTGAAATAAAAACGGCGAGCATCGCGCTCGCCGTTTCACTACAGCCGTTTAAGTCTTACGGATGGGGCACAAAGCCAACGGCTTCATACACTTTCTTCAGCGTCTCCTGCGCCTGCGCACGGGCTTTTGCTGCACCGTCACGCATGATTTGGTTCAGCAGCGCTTCATCGTTACGGAAATGATGATAGCGCGCCTGCAGATCCGTCAGCATCCCGGAGACCGCGTCGGCGACCGCACCTTTCAGGTGGCCATACATTTTGCCTTCAAATTCCTGCTCCAGCGTCGAGACCGGTTTTCCGGTCACGCCAGAGAGGATATCCAGCAGGTTTGATACGCCAGCCTTTTCTTTGATGTCATAGCGCACCACCGGTGGCTCCTCGGAATCGGTGACCGCACGTTTGATCTTCTTGACCACCGATTTGGGATCTTCCAGCAGACCAATCACGTTATTGCGGTTCTCATCCGACTTCGACATTTTTTTTGTCGGCTCCAGCAGCGACATCACGCGCGCGCCTGATTTCGGAATAAACGGCTCAGGAATGCGGAAGATGTCGCCGTAAAGCGCATTGAAGCGGCTGGCGATATCGCGGCTCAGCTCAAGATGCTGTTTTTGATCTTCGCCTACCGGTACCTGATTGGTTTGGTACAGCAGAATGTCGGCCGCCATCAGCACCGGATAATCAAACAGACCGGCGTTAATGTTCTCTTCGTAGCGCGACGATTTGTCCTTGAACTGCGTCATGCGGCTCAGCTCGCCGAAGTAGGCGTAACAGTTCAGGATCCAGCTTAATTGCGTATGCTCTGGCACATGCGACTGGACAAAAATGGTGCTTTTCGCCGGATCGATACCGCAGGCAAGGTAGAGCGCCAGCGTGTCCAGCGTCGCTTTACGCAAGGCTACCGGGTCCTGACGCACGGTAATCGCGTGGAGATCCACGATGCAGTAAATGCAGTGGAAATCATCCTGCATCTGCACCCACTGACGGAGCGCTCCCATATAGTTACCAATGGTCAATTCACCGGAAGGCTGGGCGCCGCTGAAAACGATGGGTTTCATGTTATGTCCTGATAATTACAGCCCGAGAGCGGGCAGAAGTTCGCTAAAAGTATCCAGAGTGAGATCAGGCTGGCTGGTGCTGATTGGCTCACCGTAGTTGTAGCCGAAGGTCATGCCGACATTCGGTACGCCTGCAGCCTGCGCCGCGAGAATATCATTGCGCGAATCACCAACAAACAGCAGCTGTTTCGGCAAGACGCTAAAGTGACCAAGGACCAGAAAAATTCCGGCCGGATGCGGCTTTTTCTCCGCCACATCATCCCCGCCGACAATCAATGAAAAACAGTGGTCAATGCCAAGTGCCTGCAGCAGTGGTGCAACAAACGGCGTGGGCTTATTGGTGACAAGCGCCAGCGGTAGGCCGCTGGCCTGCAGCGCGGCCAGCGTCTCCTTGACCTGTGGGAACAGCGTGCTGCCCGCGCCCACCGTCACGGCGTAATGCTTATCAAACAGCACGCGCGCTTCACGCTGCTCTTCTGCATGAGGCTCACGGCGCAAGGCCCACGTCAATGCGCGCGCCATCATGATGTCGGCACCGTTGCCAATCCAGGTGGCGGCAAGCGCCAAGCCCGGCGGCGGTAGCTGCATATCACCCAGCGCCCGATCGATTGCGTCGGCCAGCCCCGGTGCGCTATGCACCAGGGTACCATCAAGATCAAACGCCAGCGCGCGGATATCAGTGAAATGAGCCATTCACTTTCTCCAGTTCGCTGCGCATTTCGTCGATCACTTTTTTGTAATCCGGATGACCGAAAATGGCCGATCCTGCGACAAACATGTCGGCACCGGCTGCGGCAATCTGACCGATATTGTCGATCTTGACCCCGCCATCCACTTCAAGACGGATGTTGTAGCCGCTTTGATCGATCAGGCGACGCGCCTGACGCAGCTTATCCAGCGTGCCGGGAATAAAGGATTGTCCACCAAAACCGGGGTTCACGGACATCAGCAAAATGATATCCAGCTTGTCCATGACGTAGTCGAGGTAGCTCAGCGGCGTGGCGGGATTGAATACTAAACCGGCTTTACAGCCGTGCTCTTTGATCAACTGCAGCGTGCGATCGACGTGATCGCTGGCTTCGGGATGAAAAGTGATATAGGTGGCACCTGCCTTGGCAAACTCCGGGATCAGCGCATCAACCGGTTTAACCATTAAATGCACGTCAATGGGTGCGGTAATGCCGTAGTCGCGAAGCGCTTTCAGCACCATTGGCCCCATCGTCAAATTGGGCACATAGTGGTTATCCATCACGTCGAAATGAACCACATCGCCCCCTGCCGCCAACGCTTTTGCCGTATCTTCACCCAAACGCGCGAAGTCAGCGGCGAGGATTGATGGGGCCAGTAAAAATTGTTTCATCCGATTCTCCCAATTTTGTGCGCCAGCCTGCGCTGACGTAATGCGTTGGTCGCGGACGAAACAGGCTAGCGGAAAAGCGCCAGCAGTTCGTCTACGTGCGTGCGACCGCTTATGCTTCGGCTGATGGAACGCCGGGCTTTCACTACGTGTAAATCCGCCTTCTGATACCACTCACGCGTCAGCAGCGTGTCGTGATTAGAAATGAGCACCGGTATCCGGTTTTCCTGCGCCAGCTTGCTGGCCAACTCGGCCAGATGCTGCTGCTCGCGCAGGCTAAAGCTGTTGGTATGGTACGCGGTAAAGTTCGCCGTGGCAGAGAGCGGCGCATAAGGTGGATCGCAATACACGACCGAACCCGCGTGCGCGCTGTTCAGAGTAACATCGTAGGATTCACAGACAAAGGTCGCTTTTTGCGCCCGTTCAGCGAACCACAGCAGCTCGGCTTCGGGGAAATAGGGTTTGCGATAGCGCCCAAACGGCACGTTAAACTCACCGCGCAAGTTATAGCGACACAGACCGTTGTAGCCATGGCGATTGAGATAAAGAAACAACACCGCGCGCTGATAGATATCCTGGCTGGCGTTAAACGCCACGCGGTTGGCATAGTACGTTTCTGCCGTATTGCCGCTGGCGTTAAACAGCGCACGCGCATCGTTGATAAAGTCAGCGGTGCGGGTTTTAACGATGTTGTAGAGATTAATAAGATCGCCGTTAATGTCCGCAAGGTGGTAGCGGTCATAGTCGGTGTTGAGGAATACGGAGCCGGCGCCGACAAAGGGTTCGATTAAACAATCACCCTGCGGCAAATGGCGACGAATATCGTCGAGCAGCGGGTATTTCCCTCCGGCCCATTTCAGGAAAGCGCGATTTTTCTTCATGCTGTCGTGGTTAATACATCTTAATTATTGGCTGTGGTGGAACCGACAGCAGCTCTGCGCTTAAATCAGGGCCGCCTTCGCGCGGCCCCACATCTGTTACTGACTCTCTTTCTTGACCTGACTCAGCGGTTTCACCCACGGATTCGCGGCACGCACCTCTGCTGGCAGCGCGGCGGCGGCGCGTTTCGCATCGGCAGGCGTTGCGTAGGCACCGCTCACCAGCACATACCAAGGCTGACCGTTACGCGTGGTTTTATACACATGGTAATTGCTCAGGTTTTGCTTGCGTGCCCACGCGTTCAGGCTCGCTTCTTTCGAGGCGCCGCTCAGCTGAAGCGTATAGTTGCCGCCAGAAGGCAGCGACGCGCTGGCCGCACTGCTGGTGCTGGCTGGCGCACGATGCGTGGCGGACGGACGCGATGCGTTATCTTTCGCGACCGGTGCAGATTTCGCTGGCACGGTGGCTTTATGTGCGCTGCCGCTGTGCGTCTCACGCGGTGCGCTGTAGCGCACAGGTGTTTCTGCTCGGGTGGCCGGCGGTGCGATGGCTTTCGCGTTCCCGCTTACCGTCGCAGGGGCGGTCGGCAATGAGCTGCCACCCTGCGCACCCTGCGCCGCATTATCCACTTGACCTTGTTGATTACTCAGCGCGCTGTTCAGATCCCCTGGCAGCGTGACGCGCTGCTGGTTCGCTGGCGCATCAACAGGCGCGGCTTGGGTAGGCGTAGAGGAGACTGACGGCATGGAAATCGCTTCACCGCCCGTTGGTGCCTGCGTTGCCGCATTGGTTGGCGGCGCGCTGGTTTGCGGTGAAGGGGCTTCCGCTGACGGCGTAGCGCCCTGCTGACCGCTCATTGACGCGGAGCCGCTGAGATCGATGTTCTTTTCCGCGCCGGAGGACGGTGCTGCCGCGCTGCTATTCGCATTGCTGGCAGGTTTTTTCTCATCCGGTCCCGTTAAGGCCGAACCGATGCCCAGCACCACTAGCAGCAGGACCAGAATCCCGACGCCCATCATCATATGCTGACGGGAAACCGGCGCTTTCGCTTTTGGCGCAGAAGACGATTTACGCGATCGCACAGGACGGCGGTCGCTGGCGTCAGGTTTTAACTCATCTTCCGGTTTGAACTCATCCATTTAGCCTCCTCCGAAAACGATGCGCTTCCCACGCATCGCATCACACTCACCGTTTCACCCGTCGCGCGTTGGCGTTTCTGCATCCCGGTCACTGACGGACATAAGACCGGCAACACCGCTGATGACGGCATCATCGCCGTGCAGGGGATTCAGGAAATCTCAGTGTTTTAAACAATCGTTAATTGCAGCCAGCACCATATCATGGGCCACGCCAGCACGCACTTCTGAGCGGCCAATCGCGAGAGGCAGCACCAATCGCAGCTCACCCGCCAGCACCTTTTTATCGCGCATCATATGCGGCAGATAGTCTTCGGCCGCCATACTGGCGGGTCCGTAGACCGGCAAGTTAGCACGCTGCAGAAGCGCAATAATGCGATCGCACTCCGCCGCGCTGAATTGGCCCAGGCGTTGCGCAGTGCGCGCTGCCATGACCATGCCCGCTGCGATCGCCTCGCCGTGCAGCCAGTTGCCATAGCCCATATGCGCTTCAATAGCATGACCAAACGTATGGCCTAAATTGAGCAGCGCGCGCAGCCCGGTCTCTCGCTCATCGGCGGCAACCACTTCCGCCTTCAGCTCGCAGCAGCGACGAATGCAGTACGCCATCGCGGCTTTATCCAGCCCCAACAGCGCATCAAGATTTTGCTCAAGCCACTGGAAGAAATCGCCATCAAGAATGATGCCATATTTGATGACTTCTGCCAGACCGGACGAGAGCTCCCGAGCCGGCAACGTGGCCAGGCAATCGGTATCAATCACCACCGACGCAGGCTGATAGAAAGCCCCGATCATATTCTTGCCGAGCGGATGGTTAACGGCCGTTTTGCCGCCCACGGAGGAGTCAACCTGCGACAACAGCGTAGTAGGAACTTGAATAAAGCGTACGCCGCGTTGATAGCTGGCGGCCGCAAATCCGGTGAGATCGCCAATGACACCCCCGCCAAGTGCAATCAGCGTAGTGTCACGACCGTGCGGCTTTTTCAGCAGCGCGGTAAAAACGTCATCCATAATGGTTAGCGTTTTGTACTGCTCACCGTCGGGAAGAATCACCTGATCAACGTTAACTCCCGCATTGCGGAGCAGCGCTGAGAGTTTCTCAAGATAAATCGGTGCCAGCGTCTGGTTCGTCACCAGCATGGCATTATCACCCGCTTTTAGCGGCCAAAAAGAAGCCGGATCGTTAAACAGTCCGGCAGCAATGGTAATGGGGTAACTGCGATCCCCGAGTGAAACCGTGATCTTCTCCATGATGAGCGATACCTGTTGCTGAGCCCTCAGGATGCCGGATTAGTTTTTTTCCAGCATGTTAATGATCTGATTGGCGACCACTTTTGCACTTTGATCGTCCGTGCGAATCGTGACGTCAGCGATCTCTTCATACAGGGGATTGCGCTCGCCGGCTAATGCCTCAAGCACCTCGCGTGGCGGTTCGTCCACCTGCAACAACGGACGCTTTTTATCGCGTTGCGTACGAGCCAGCTGCTTTTCAATGGTGGTTTCAAGATAAACGACCACGCCGCGGGCGGAGAGACGATTGCGGGTTTCACGGGATTTGACGGAACCGCCGCCCGTGGCAAGGACAATACCTTGCTTCTCGGTCAGCTCATTGATGATCTTTTCTTCGCGATCGCGAAAACCAGCTTCGCCTTCCACATCAAACACCCAGCCTACATCCGCTCCGGTACGTCGCTCAATTTCCTGATCGGAATCGAAAAATTCCATATTGAGTTGCTGAGCTAACTGACGACCAATAGTGCTTTTGCCGGCACCCATCGGCCCAACCAGAAAGATATTGCGTTTCTCTGCCATTTTGTCGGTATTACTAAGAATTCGTTGATGATACCCCGCGTTCAGCATCTCGCTGGCGGGACAGGAACTGAGACCTCATAAGCGTTAGCAAGAGTCAGATGGAAAATTATCTCAACACTCATGACCGTTTGGCAACCGAATAAATTGCCCCCGGCGACCTCTCAACAGGACCGGTCTGTGGTTCGCGAGACGGTAACGCCCCTCCTTTTTCTCTCGTAGGCTAAACGACGTTCGCATTAGCGACGCTGGCGTTTCAGGTGCACGCCGCGATCACGTTACGCATTCAAGCGTAAAATTCGCTGCCGTTATGTCGTTTACAACCAAGCAAGAAAATATCACCCGACGTCAGTATCGCTTGTCACTGACGTCCATCGGAGGGTTATCCAACCGCGTTCCGTTACACCATTTTAAAAATCGTTAAACCTTGTATGCTAATTCCCGGCCTGCGTCAACGCGGATGGCCATTCCGAGTGAATTTTCCGCTTTATCCGGCAGTAAGCGCTGATTCCCTGACCAGTCGCGGCGTAATGAAAATAACTAGCTCACGCTTTTTTTGCTCGTGCGACTGGCGGCGAAAAAGCGTTCCCAACAGCGGAATTTGCCCCAGCCCAGGAACGCGCTGCTCACTCCGCGCGCGCTGCTGTTGGAAAATACCCCCCAGCGCCAGCGTCTCGCCATCGCGCAGTGTGACTTGCGTTTCAATCTCCTGCTTGTCGATGCTTAAAATGGGGTTATCACCCACGTTGAGGCTGCGCCCCGGTAAATTCTGACTGAGCTTTAGCTTCAGCCGGATACGTCCGTTGCCCAGCACCTCCGGTGTCACTTCCATGCCCAACACGGCTTCTTTAAATTCAATGGCCGTTGCCCCACTGTTGCCGGATTTCACCTCATAGGGAATTTCGGTGCCCTGCTTTATCGATGCGGTTTGCTGATTCGCGGTAAACAGGCGCGGACTGGCAATGATCTCAATCTGGTTTTCCTGTTCCAGCGCGCTCAATTCCAGGTTGAGCAACTCACCCCCGAGCTTGCCCAGCGTGATTCCCGCCCGAACTGCGGGGTTGTCGATCGCCAGCGGCAACGCGAGCACGGGATTGCGCAGCGCAGTGGTAATCATGTCAGCAGGTGATGTGCGCCAGTTAACGCCCAGCTCACGCAGATGCTCTTCATTGAGGGTGACGATGTGCGCCGAGAGTTCAACCTGTTCCAATGGCAAATCCAGCGCGCGTATCCAGCGTAAGGCATCCTCAAGGGCCGCGGGCGTATCACGTAACACCAGACGATTGGTGCGCGTGTCTACGGTGACGCTGCCGCGTGGCGTCAACAATGACGACTCGGCCTGCAGGTGGCGAAAAATGTCGCTGGCCTGAGCGTAATGGAGGGTGACGCTGCGCTGGTGCAGCGGTTGCTGCTGCTTTTCCGCTTCGCGCTCGGCTCGCGCGCGTGCCGTCTGTGCCTGTTGCCAGCCGGGCGGATACACCAGCAGCGCATCCTTTTCCTGAACCACCGTGACATTGGCGAGCCGCGTGACGAGTTCCAGCGCACGCGCCCAGTGCACGTTCTCTAAACGCAGCGACAGGCGTCCCTGAACCTCGGGCGCAATGAGTAAGTTGGTCTGTTGATAATCCGCCAGCGCCTGCAAAATGTGCGCAATCGGCGCATCGTCAAACACCAGGCTCAGCTGCGTGTCGCTCGCGTGCAACGGCAGGCTCAGGCAGCCTAGCAGCAGAAGACTCCTTTTCATTGATACCTCCATGTAATGTCCACGTGTGTTGCTGTTGTGCGCACGCCGCTGTGGTGCTCAATACCAGCGTACGTGCGGAGAGATGGGCGGCCTGCCATGCCGTGCCCGGTAAAAGGGTGTGTCGCGTGACGCGATAGCGCGTTCCCTGAGCAGAAATGAGCCAGCCAACGTAGTCTGGCGCCACGCCAAGGATCCCCTCCAGGCGCCAGTCTGATAGCGAGATAGGTTGCGGCAGGCACGCGCTGGCCCGTGGCGGCTGAAAAGGATCGCGCGCCCACGCCAGACTCGCACACAGCAGCAGGCCTAACGCGCTATTCCGCTTCCGCATGATCGCCTTCCAGCCAGAGCGTGGCATCCAGCCCGTCGCGCACCGAAGTGAGTTCGAAGCGCTGCGGTACCGCGAGGGTGGTTTCCGTCAGTTCGCTGAACAACGGCAAAAACTGCTGCCAATTCAAACTCAACTGCCACAACTGCGGCTGACTCTCCGGCAACCAGCGCTCAAGCTGTCGCCCACGGGTGCTTACCAAGGACTCCAGCGCGCGCGCGGGCACCGCTTCGGTCTGGGCGCGTTGCAGTGCGGCAACGTCGCGCGTGAGCGTTTCAATCGAAGCTTGCGCTTGCAGCTGGCGCGTTTGCGCGGTTAGCTCAAACCTGCGCTGCGCCAGCTGCTCAACCTGACGTTGATATGCACGCTGCTGCGGCTGCAAAAGCGCAAGCCATGCCAGCGCAATCAGTAGCAGTACCCCAGCGCCAAGCGAAACCAGTCGCTGCGCTAATGTCCAGCCCAGCCAGCGCGCGAGGACGTTATTCATCCGGGCTTTCCTCCAGGCGAGCCTGAAGCGCGAAGCGATAGTGACCGTCAGACTGGCGCTGTACCGTAGCGGGTTTCACTGCCCGGAGCAGGCTGTGTGCGGCCAGCCGCTGGCGAAAATCACGCACCGCCGCCATGTCCTGCGCCGTGCCCTCCAGCGTCATCAGCTGTTCGCGGCGTGCTATGCGGCTCAGCCACAGTGACGCGGGCATGACGTCAGGCAGCTGCTGCCAAAAATAGTGCCAGCGCTGGTACGCGAGCCGTCGCTGCTCGCGAGCGTGCTGAATCTGTAATAGTTGCGCACGCTGCTGCAGTAAAGCCTGTTGCTGTGCGCGCTGCTGTTGCAGCGTCACCAGTGCCGCGTCCGCGGCCAGAACGCGCTGCCGTAGCAGCTGCAGCTGATGGTGACCGCGCAGCCACAGCGTGATAACAACGCACGCGCCCAGCATGAGAATGGCGCAGAGCCACATAAGGCTTTGCTGACGCCGCCGCTGCCAATGGCGCGCGCGCCAGGGTAAAAGATTCACCGCCAGCATTCAGGCATCCTCCGGACGCAGCGCCAAACCCAGCGCAACGGCAAACTCGCCCGCCTCTGGCGGAAGCGGAGGTTGTAAATAGTGCAGAAACGAAAACGGGTTGCAGCGCATCATGTCGCGAGTGCAAGCAGGCGGTGGCTGCGTGCAATGCAGCGTTTCTGCCTGCGGAAAGGTTTCACGCACTTGCTCAAGCGTCAGCGGATCGCTGGATATTCCCGAGGTGGGCGATGTACCACCGCACACCCAGAGCCACGTCTCGCCGTGCGGATGCGTCAGCACGTGATGTGCCCGAAGCGGAATGCGCATGGCCAGCTGTACCAGCGCAAGGCTGCTTAGCTCAAAGACATCCGGCCTCAAGCCCGCTTTCCGCAGCGGTGCCAGCCAGTGCGCAATCGCTTCGCTACGCGCCGCGGTCACGCAAAGCGCGGTGGAATCGGCAGCCTGGCGGTAATCCAAAGAGAGCGAGGCAGGCTCGACCGGAAACAAACGCTGCGCGGCGGCCGTAACGTAACGGCTCAGCGCCGGTTCACTCAGCGACTGGTTTGGCAGAGGTAAGGTGCGCTGTAGCACCAGTTGGGGTGGCAGGCCAACGCGCAGGGAGTAGCGCTGTGGTAGCTGCTGCTGCCAGCGTGTCAGCAGAGCAATTAAAGTGTCCGTTGTTTGCAACACGCCATTGCGTAACGTATCGTGCGGCAGCGGCTGCTGCCACCAGTGTCTGAGCTGCCAGCCATGACGCCGTCGTTCAATGCCCACGGCACACAGTTGACCGTTATGGATATCCAATCCAATTTGCCAGCGTTGAAAAGCCATTCGCGCGATCTCCTTATCTCGAAGAGGAAAAAGGATGTCTATCCTGAATGCGTCAGCGGGCAGTTAACGCCGCAACGACTCCAGGAGTGACGGGTGTATCAAAGCGTCAGGCTTGCCTTTATACTACCGCGCGATTGTTTATAAACTGCCCAACCGACAACAGATGAGAATTCTCAGGTGAAGTTCGTAAAGTATTTATTGATTCTTGCAATGTGTTGCATCCTGCTGGGAGCCGGCACGGTTTACGGCTTGTACAAGTACATTGAGCCTCAGCTGCCCGATGTGAACACATTAAAAGATGTGCATCTGCAAACCCCCATGCAGATTTACAGCGCTGATGGCGAATTAATCGCCCAATACGGTGAGAAGCGCCGCGTTCCGCTGACCTTACAGCAGATGCCACCTGAGCTGATTAAGGCGTTTATCGCCACGGAAGATAGTCGCTTCTATGAGCACCACGGCGTCGATCCCGTGGGCATTTTCCGTGCGGCCAGCATCGCGCTGGTCTCTGGCCATGCCTCACAAGGTGCATCCACTATCACGCAGCAGCTGGCTCGTAACTTTTTCCTCAGCCCTGAGCGCACACTGATGCGCAAAATCAAGGAAGCATTCCTCGCTATCCGCATTGAACAGCTGCTGAGTAAGGATGAAATCCTTGAGCTCTACCTGAACAAGATCTATCTCGGCTACCGCGCCTACGGCGTTGGGGCGGCGGCACAGGTCTATTTTGGTAAACCTGTGGATCAGCTGTCGCTTAGCGAAATGGCGATGATTGCCGGTTTACCCAAGGCACCGTCTACCTTTAACCCACTCTATTCACACACCCGCGCGCTGGCACGCCGTAACGTGGTGCTGGCCCGCATGCTGGATCAGAATTACATCACCCAGCAGCAGTATGATGAAGCCCGTAATTCGCCGCTGACCGCCACCTATCATGGCCCAGAGATCGCCTTCTCTGCGCCCTACCTGAGTGAGATGGTGCGTCAGGAGATGGTTAAGCGCTATGGCGATCACGCCTACGAAGATGGCTATAAAGTTTACACCACCGTGACGCGTCGTTTACAGGAAGCGGCACAGCAGGCGGTACGTAACAACGTGATGGCCTACGACATGCGTCACGGCTATCGCGGCCCTACCAGCGTGCTGTGGAAACCCGGTCAGGCGAGCTGGGACAATGAACGCATTGTTAAAGCGCTGAAAAACCTGCCGGCCTACGGTCCTCTGAATGCGGCGGTCGTGACCAGCGCCACCGCCACCGATGCCACTGCGGTCTTGAAAGATGGCAGCAGCGTCACGCTGAATCTGGCAGGCGTTCGCTGGGCACGACCTTATAAATCGGACACCCTGCAAGGCCCCACGCCGCGCAGCGTGACGCAGGTGTTGCAGGCCGGCCAGCAAATTTGGGTGCGAAAAGTCGGCGATGACTGGTGGTTAGGCCAGGTGCCGCTGGTCAACTCCGCGCTGGTATCCCTCAATCCCGAAGACGGTGCCGTACGCGCGCTGGTTGGCGGATTTGATTTCAATCAGAGCATGTTTAACCGTGCTACCCAAGCGCTGCGCCAGGTGGGCTCCAATATCAAGCCGTTCCTGTACACCGCGGCCATGGATCGCGGCCTCACCTTGGCTTCCATTCTGAATGACGTGCCGATTTCACGCTGGGATGCCGGCGCCGGCGCCGACTGGCGCCCCAAAAACTCCCCACCGACCTATGCAGGTCCCATCCGCTTACGTCAGGGACTGGGTGAATCGAAGAACGTGGTGATGGTACGCGCGATGCGCGCGATGGGCGTGGATTATGCTGCTGAGTATCTGCAGCGTTTTGGCTTCCCGGCGCAAAACATCATTCACACCGAATCCCTGGCGCTGGGCGCCGCCTCCTTTACCCCGCTGCAGGTGGTACGCGGCTACGCGGTGATGGCGAACGGTGGCTTCCTGGTTGACCCTTACTTCATCGCTAAAATTGAGAATGAGCAAGGCTCGGTGATCTTTGAAGAGAAACCGAAAATTGCGTGTCCGCAGTGCAACTTGCCGGTGATTTATGGCGAAACGAAAAAAGCGCTCGCGCTGAACGAAGAGAGTGTGGAAAACGTCGCCACCTCCGATCAATCGCAGAATCAAGCCGTTCCGCAGCCGGAGCTGGAGCAGGTTCCTGCTCAGCCACAGCCTACCGGCGATCAGCAATATGCACCGCACGTCATCAATACGCCGCTGTCGTTCCTGATAAAGAGCGCGTTAAATTCGAATATCTTCGGCGAACCCGGCTGGATGGGCACCGGCTGGCGCGCAGGCCGCGATCTCAAGCGTAACGATATTGGCGGCAAAACCGGTACCACCAACAGTTCCAAAGATGCCTGGTTCTCTGGTTACGGTCCGGGCGTCGTGACGTCGGTGTGGATTGGCTTTGATGATTCACGCGCGCTGGGACGCACCACCGTTTCCGGCGCGATTCCGGATCAGATTTCCGGCTATGAGGGCGGTGCGAAGAGTGCGCAGCCAGCGTGGGATGACTACATGAAAGCGGCGCTGGACGGTGTCCCAGTCCAGCCGTTAACGCCACCGGACGGCGTGGTGACCGTCACCATCGATCGCAGCACCGGAAAGCTGGCTAACGGCAGTGGCAACACGCGTCAGGAATATTTCATTAACGGCACGCAGCCGACCGAATATTCGGTTCATGACGTTGGCACCACCATTATGGACAATGGCGAAAGCCACGAACTGTTCTAAACGAAAAAAGCCGGCAGCAATGCCGGCTTTTTTATGCATGTCATTTGCTCAGTAGTGAATACGTCCCTGCTTCACCAGCCACTCCCGCACCATAAACAGCGCGCTGACGTTACGCGCCTCGCGGAAATCCGGCTCCTCCAACAGCGCCAGCAGATTATTCAGCGGCCAGCGGCGAACGATCAGCGGCTCCGGCTCATCGCCCTCGAGTTTCTCTTCATAGAGGCCTTCCGCCACCACAATGTTCATTTTGCTTGAGAAGTAAGACGGCGCCATGGTCAGCTTACCCAGCGCTTCCAGGCGCGTGGCACCATAGCCGGCTTCCTCTTTTAATTCTCTGTCTGCCGCTTCAAAAGGCGTTTCACCGGGGTCGATCAGCCCCTTAGGAAAGCCCAGCTCATAGTTTTCCAGCCCGACGGCGTACTCCTGAATCAGGATCACTTCATCGCCCAAGATCGGCACAATCATCACGGCTTCGCGCCCCGAAGGCTTCATTCTTTCGTATACCCGACGGGCGCCATTGCTGAAAGCAAGATCAACGGCTTCTATTGTGAATAAACGAGAGCGGGCAACGGCCTCTATGCTGAGGATGTCGGGTTTCTGCAGGGGATTTTTCATAATCAGCCTCAAACTAAGCACTGCCTTGTGAACGCGATGGCCACAGCATACCGAAGCCCGAAACAATGTGCGATACGCACATCTGTAAAGCCCGCTTGCACCTTACTACGTCACTGCACCTGTGTTGCCATGACGTAATTTTTCGCCATAAGTCAACGAGGTACACCTAAATTAAGAAAAAGCCGATTTTTTATTATCGACGCCCTGGATAAGATCCTATCAAGGAAAAATCTAATAAATTATAATCCAATGATTTTGTGCGTTATTTTCTGTGGGTTTATCTTGTCAGATTAACTTCTGCTCGCCAAAATTAACGGACATTGATGGTTTTCTGGGAGCGCAGCGTAAACGTGAAGGCGGTTTTTTGGCTGGATTGAGCAGAGCATGAGCACTTTTATTGTCATTCTGGCCGTGATGCTGGCCTGTTCGCTATTGGCAGGCATCGCCTTTTGGTTCGCTATGCGGGGACGTCCGCCATTGGCGAAGCCGCTGCCCTTTATCAATCCGCCCTGCCGCAAGCTCACTCATGAAGAACGCAGCGCGGTAGAAAAGTATATTGCCTCGCTGGCGAACGAGTGGCAGCAGCGTCCCGATCGCGCTTCGCGGCGCACACGTCAGCCTCAAGCGCTGGCGCTCACCGCGCAAAGCAACCACGTTTATCCGGTCACGCGCGCGATTACCCGCTATGGCCTCTCCACAGACGACCCACAAAAATGGCGCTATTACCTGGACGAAGTCGAAGTCCATCTGCCGCCGCAGTGGGAGCAATACATTGCCGAAGAGAATTACGTCGAGCTGATCCGTACGCAGACGCTGCCGCTGGTGATTTCCCTTAATGGCCATTCGCTGGTGAACTACGCCGTGGACCAGCCGGCGCTGCCGCCGCTGGTGCGCCCGATGTCTACCAATGCCTCAATTCGTAAAGAAGAAGGGGAAAACGTCGAGCTGCTGCAGGTGCGTAAAGAGACACCCGAAGAGTATCGTCTTTCGCGTCCTGATGGCATGCGTGAAGCCGTGGTGATTTGCCTGGCCTTTCTGCTGCTGTTCCTCAGCCTGGTGGTGCCGGGCAGCATGATGATATGGGTGGCCCTGTTAGGCGGCGCCATGATTGCCGTCAGCGTGTGGTCGCTGTATCGCGTGCCCGGTGAGAAAGGGTTAAGGGACATTCACTGCCTGCGCGGTGCGCCCAAGCGATGGGGATTGTTTGGCGAATCCAATCAGGAGCAGACCAACATCTCGCTGGGCATTATTGATTTGATTTACCCCACCCACTGGCAGCCGTACGTTGCCCACGATCTGGGTCAAGTGACCGATGTGGATATGTACCTGAACCGCCAGGTGGTTCGCCAGGGCAAATTCCTGTCGCTGCAGGATGAGGTACGCAACTTCCCTATTCAGCGCTGGCGTAAAAATCTCGTGCTGGCCTGCGGATCGCTGCTGGTGCTGATCTTACTGTTCACGTGGATCCCGCTTGGGATGCCGATCAAACTCAGCCTTGCCTGGGTAAAAGGCACAGAAAGTATCGAGGTCAGCAGCGTCGATAAGCTGAGTGCGATTCCGCTGCGTATCGGTGACAGCCTGAAAGTCAGCGGGACCGGCATGTGCTCAGTGCCCGGCAATTATCAGAGCAACCGCACCTACACCTTTATGCCGTTTGATTGCTCCGCGATTTACTGGAACAACGCCGCTCCGCTGCCGCAGCCGCAGTCAGACATCATTGATAAAGCCGCCGCCCTGCTGGATACCACCACGCGCCAGCTGCATCCTGAAACCAACACTGACGCTAAGCTCAATCCGCAGCTTGCCTCAGCGATTCAAAAATCCGGCATGATTTTGCTGGATGACTTTTCCGATCTGGTGCTGAAAACGCAGGCACTGTGCAGCCAGCAGCAGGATTGCATGCGGCTGAAAAACGCGCTGGTGAATCTGGGCAACGCCAAAGATTGGGACGCGCTGATCCACCGTGCTGACTCTGGCAAACTGAACGGCATGAACGTGCTGCTGCGTCCCGTCAGCGCGGAGGCGTTGGAAAATTTGGTGACCAGCGCCACCTCCAGCTTCTTTTCGCGTGAGACGCGGCGCGCTGCTGAAACGCTTAACAGCCCGCCGCCGGGAGGCTTCTTGATCATCAGCGACGACGGCCGCCAGATGGTAAATCATCCTGCACCGGCGGTATCCCTGTTCGATCTGGACGCGCCCGAGCAGTGGCAGGAACTGCAGCGGCTTTCCGCCATGCTGCTGCACACGCCCTTCTCCGCCAATGGCATCATTACCGGTTTGTCTACGGATGCCAACGGTACGCGCCATATCGCGCTGCACAGTGCGCCCGATGCGATGGCGCAGTGGCGCTATCCCGCTACCGCGCTGTTGATGTTAGTGCTGATGATTTGCGCCGTCGCCAATGGCTTACTGACGCTGCGCCGCATGCATCGCAATCGTCTGCGCATGGTGGAGATTCAGCAGTACTACGACAAGTGCTTTAACCATAATCTGAGCACTATGCAGAGCGTGCGCTCCCTGTTCTGACCCCTTTGCTTCTGTGCTACCCTGTCGCCGGTTTTACCGTGAGACCGCATCTCGACGCGGTAATGCTGGCCGTTTGGCGCAGAAAGATCGGGCCGTAACGCCTATGCTAAACAAAGAGCGTGTTAACAACGCGGGCTCCGTGCTGATGCTGCTGGATGGATGCTTGCCGCTCAGCAGACGTAAATTGGATTCACCGCTCACCTTGATTTATGACGTTCCACCCATACTTTTGGGTATTCGCACGTGAAACCCCGTTTTTCGCTTCCGCACGCCCTGAATCGCCAACGTGCGCTGCGCGCGATAAAACCGCATGCGGGTTGAGCCATCTTTCCAGCGTCCCTTGCCGAGTGTGTCTCTCGTCCGCGGGTAAGGCGTTGCGCGACTGCAGGAGGGGTAAAAGATGAAAGAGAAAAAACCGGAAGACGTTCGCCTGGATAAATGGCTGTGGGCGGCGCGCTTCTATAAAACCCGCGCGCTGGCGCGGGAGATGATTGAAGGCGGAAAGGTCCATTATAACGGTCAGCGCAGCAAGCCTGGCAAAGTGGTTGAGCTGCAGGCGGAACTGACGTTGCGCCAGGGCAACGATGAACGCACGGTGATTGTCACCGCCCTCAGCGACCAGCGTCGTCCGGCCAGCGAAGCGCAGCAGATGTACGCTGAAACCGACACCAGCATTGAAAAGCGCGAGAAGACCGCGCTGGCGCGTAAGATGAATGCCCTGTCGATGCCGCATCCCGATCGTCGTCCAGACAAAAAGGAACGTCGCGATCTGATGAAATTTAAATTATCGGGCGATGAATAATTCTCGCCCCTGTGAGAGAAATACTATGTCTGTGAATGATCAACTGCACCGTTACCTGTTCGATAATGTCGCCGTGCGCGGCGAACTGGTGAACGCCTCCGAAACCTGGCGCGATATCGTCAAAAACCACGGCTACGCTGAGCCGGTGAATACCCTGCTGGGCGAATTGCTGGTTGCCACCAGCCTGCTGACCGCGACGCTGAAATTTGAAGGCGACATTACCGTGCAGTTGCAGGGCGATGGTCCGCTGACGCTGGCGGTCATCAACGGCAACCACCGTCAAGAAATGCGCGGCGTAGCCCGTATCAAAGAGGGTGCCGAGATCGCTGCGGGCAGCAGCCTGAAAGAGATGGTGGGCAATGGCTATCTGGTGATCACCATTTCGCCGGAAAAAGGCGAGCGCTATCAGGGCGTGGTAGGACTGGAGGCGGATACGCTGGCAGGCTGCCTGGAGGATTACTTTATGCGCTCTGAGCAGCTGCCGACGCGCCTGTTCATCCGTACCAGCAGCCAAGGTGTCGCCGGTATCCTGCTGCAGGTCCTGCCTGCGCAGGATACCAACCTTGACGACTTCAACCATCTCGCCACGCTCACCGAAACGGTAAAAAGCGACGAGCTGATTGAACTGCCGGCCACGGAGGTGCTCTGGCGCCTGTATCATCAGGAAGAGGCGACCGTCTACGATCCTTCCCCGGTGATCTTTAAGTGCACCTGCTCGCACGCGCGCTGCGGTGAAGTGTTAAAAACGCTGCCAGCGGAAGAGGTCGATGAGATCCTGGCCGAGGATGGCAAAATCGATATGCACTGCGATTATTGCGGTTCGCACTATGTTTACGACGCGGATGATATCGCCGCCCTGCGCAACCCCCCTTCCAACGATAATACCGTGCTGCACTGAGCATCAGGGGCGGTCATACCGCCCCATCCTTTTACGCCCACCTTAATGATTTCGCACGAAAATTACCTTCCTTTCGCTGACTTTACTTTTATAAGTGGCGGATTTATCTGCTTGTCACGTTCCAGTTCGCATTTTTAACTATCTTCACTTTTACCCCTTGCTCAGACGTGTACACTGCGCGCGATCTGCACTGCCTGACATCGGATGGCAGGAAGCAGAACCCCTCACACAAAAATGCAATGAAGTACCGATTTAAGGAGCAGTCACATGCGCGTTAACGGCCTGACATCGCAAGACCTCGCTGCCATAGGCATCAGCGGCACCACGGAAGTGGTGTACAACCCTGACTTTGATACGCTGTTTCAGGAAGAGACCCGTCCGGAGCTGGAAGGTTATGCGCGAGGCACTCTGACGCAGAGCGGCGCGATTGCCGTGGATACCGGCATCTTCACCGGACGCTCGCCCAAAGATAAATACATTGTGCGAGACAACACCACGCGTGACACGCTGTGGTGGAACGACGTAGGCAACGGCAAAAATGATAACCAGCCGATGTCACAGGAAACTTGGCAGGCGCTGAAAGATCGCTGCACCGCACAGCTCTCCAACAAGCGACTCTTTGTGATTGACGCCTTTTGCGGTGCCAACCCTGACACGCGCCTTAGCGTCCGTTTTGTCATGGAAGTGGCCTGGCAGGCGCACTTCGTGAAAAACATGTTTATTCGCCCCAGCGAGGAAGAGCTGGCGACGTTCAAACCCGACTTCGTCGTACTCAATGCGGCCCAGTGCACCAATCCAGACTGGCAGGCGCAGGGACTGCACTCCGAGAACTTCGTGGCCTTTAACCTCACCGAGCGCATGCAGCTGATTGGCGGCACGTGGTATGGCGGTGAGATGAAGAAAGGCCTGTTCGCTATCATGAACTACCTGCTGCCGCTCAAGGGCATCGCCTCAATGCACTGCTCGGCGAACGTGGGCAAAGCCGGCGACGTGGCCGTGTTCTTTGGGTTGTCCGGCACGGGTAAAACCACGCTTTCTACCGATCCCGATCGCCAGCTGATTGGGGATGATGAGCACGGCTGGGACGATGACGGCATCTTCAACTTTGAGGGTGGCTGCTACGCCAAAACCATCAACCTGTCTGAGCAGGCCGAGCCGGAGATCTATCGCGCCATTCGCCGCAATGCGCTGCTGGAGAATGTGGTGGTGCGCGCCGACGGCAGCGTAGATTACGCCGACGGCAGCAAGACCGAAAACACCCGCGTGTCCTATCCTATCGAGCACATCGACAACATCGTTAAACCCGTCTCGAAAGCGGGCCACGCCAAAAAAGTGATCTTCCTGACCGCCGACGCGTTTGGCGTGTTGCCGCCGGTATCGCGCCTGACGCCGGAGCAAACGCAGTATCACTTCTTGTCGGGCTTCACCGCCAAACTGGCGGGCACCGAACGCGGTGTGACGCAGCCAACGCCGACCTTCTCAGCCTGCTTTGGCGCAGCCTTCCTGACGCTGCACCCAACGCAGTACGCTGACGTGTTGGTGAAGCGCATGGAAGCCGCGGGGGCGCAAGCTTATCTGGTGAACACAGGCTGGAACGGCAGCGGTAAACGCATGTCGCTGAAAGATACCCGCGCCATCATTAATGCCATTCTGGCGGGTGAGCTGGATAATGCTGAGACCGTGACGCTGCCAGTGTTCAATCTGCAAATCCCAACCGCGCTGGCGCAGGTGGACGACGCGGTTCTCGATCCGCGTAACAGCTGGCAGGATGAAGCGGCCTGGCAGCAGGCGGCGCAGGATCTGGCGCAGCGCTTTATCACCAACTTCGAAAAATATACCGACAACGATGCCGGTAAAGCGTTGGTGAAAGCGGGTCCACAGCTGTAAGGGCTACGCGTAAAAAAAGGCGGCCTGTGAGCCGCCTTTTTTATTTTACGCGGAAGGCGGGTTCGCCGTCACCGGGGCGAGGCTATTGGGGATTGGCAGCCAGGCGCGAATCCGTAAACCGCCGCGCTCGCTGTCGCCAATCTCCAGCGATCCGTCATGCGCATCGATAATACGCTGCACGATAGCGAGACCGAGACCGGTACCGCTGGTGCTGCGGGCGCTGTCGCCGCGCACAAAAGGCTGGAAGAGGTGCTGCAGCTGATCGGGCTCAATGCCCGGCCCGTCGTCTTCCACCTGGAACCACGCGCGGTTCAGCTCCTGGCCTGAACTGACTTTGATCCAACCGTTGCCGTAGCGCGCCGCGTTAACCACCAGGTTCGCCAACGCGCGCTTAATAGACAGCGGGTTGATATCCAGCATTAACTCTTCCGGCATCACCGCGCTTTCAATTTCGCGCTCGTAGCCGCTTTCTGCGGCAACCACTTCACCCAGCACGCTGTTAAGGTCAGCCCGCTCCGTCTGCATCTCCTGACCGGTACGCAGGTAGTCGATAAACTGTTCGATGATGGCGTTGCACTCTTCGATATCTTTATTGATCGACTCCGCAAGATAGCCATCCTGTTCCCCCATCATTTCCGTCGCGAGGCGGATGCGCGTTAGCGGGGTGCGTAAATCATGGCTCACGCCCGCCATCAGCAGCGTGCGGTCGTCGGCTAACTGCTTCACGCCCGCAGCCATCTGGTTAAACGCACGCGTCACGGAGCGCACCTCAGAGGCGCCATACTCGCGCAGCGGCGGCGGAATAATGCCTTTCCCTACCTGCAACGCCGCGTGTTCGAGGTCGACCAGCGGTCGGTTTTGGATGCGAATAAACAGCCAGGCACCCCCGATAGCCAGTAGCATGATCGCCAGGGTATAGCGGAACAGCGGGGAGAAATCGCCCTGATGGATTTCCGTCAGCGGCACGCGCACCCAGATATCCGGCGACAGCCAGGTTTTCAGCCATACCACCGGTGAGTTCTTATTGACCTCAACCCGCACGTCGGTAGGGCCGCCAAGCTGCTGCGCCATCTGCTCGCTAAGAAATTCATAGTGCTGCGCCCAGCGCAGGCCGCTCTCTTCTGCGGCCGCGTTGGTATAGAGCGAGATGCCCAGCTCACGGTAGATCTCGCGCCGGAAAGCCGGCGGTACTTCCAGCTGCGTGCCATCCTCCAGCTGCAGACGGTCAGTCATCAGCATACGCACTTCATAGGCGAGGACTTTATTGAACTGCTGCAGGCTAGGAAGAATGGCGAAGTTAAGCACCACCAGGTATGTCGTTACCAGGCTGACAAACAGCAAGGTAACGATCAACAACAGGGTGCGAGCAAACGAACTGCGGGGTGAGAAGCGCAATCGCCTCATGCTTTATTGCCGTCCGGAACGAAGACGTAGCCAAGACCCCAAACGGTCTGAATATAACGGGGATGCGCAGGATCTTCTTCCACCATGCGACGCAGACGAGAAATCTGTACGTCAATGGAACGCTCCATGGCGCTGTACTCACGACCGCGTGCCAGATTCATCAGTTTGTCACGCGACAGCGGCTCACGCGGATGGCTTACCAGCGCTTTTAGCACCGCAAACTCACCGCTGGTTAGCGGCATCGGCTCATCTTCGCGGAACATTTCGCGCGTACCGAGGTTAAGCTTAAATTTACCAAACGCAATTACCGCCTCCTCCTGTGACGGTGCGCCCGGCAGCTCATTCGCCTGACGGCGCAGCACCGCACGGATGCGTGCGAGGAGTTCACGCGGGTTAAACGGCTTCGGAATATAATCGTCTGCGCCGATCTCCAGGCCAACAATACGATCCACTTCTTCGCCTTTCGCGGTGACCATGATAATCGGCATCGGGTTACTTTGGCTGCGCAGGCGGCGGCAAATCGACAAACCGTCTTCACCCGGCAGCATCAGATCGAGCACCATTAAGTGAAATGATTCACGGGTCAGCAGACGATCCATCTGTTCGGCATTGGCCACGCTGCGTACTTGAAAGCCCTGTTCGGTGAGATAGCGCTCAAGCAACGCGCGCAAACGCATATCGTCATCAACAACCAGAATTTTGTAATTCTCTTGCATGTTCCACTCCCAAAGGCGCCATTGCCTGAATCAATATTGTGTAAAAAAGGGACCCGACTGTGACAGTCATTAATGGTTTATATTCTAGCCGAAATTGTTACAAAGCATATTAAACAGCAGCTTATCCTGGTTTTAAGGTGCAGATTGCGTGGCACTTCGCGTTTTTTATGCGACTGCCTGGCAAGCTAGCGCTTGTCTGAAAAAAACACCGATTTTCTTTGTGCCGCTGGCTTATGTTGTCGGGAAGCGGCGCGGTAAGAGGCTCACCGAACAATTTGAGTTAAATGAATAGCATTTAATTTCTCATGAAATAACTTTTACAGCATAAAACGTGGCTATTCCATCGAAAGCTTATCGGCTGTGCTCGGAACAATTCCTGACGGCCACGATTCAAGTCCAGACAAAAATAAAGCCTTTTAAATCAGTAAATAACGCTAACTTTTCACATCGCATTTTATCTCCGAGACTGGATGCATTCCGCTGTGTCTACGTTCATATGGAGAGTAAAAATGAAAAGTACCCTGGTTCTGATGAGCGCGCTAATACTGACTGGCATCCCGCAGGTTCAGGCGGCCACCAGCGCCGGCGAAGCAGCAGGTGCACAAGCCTCTACCACGGCCAAAGGTAACTCTGACGCCATCGGCATCGGTGCCGTTGGCGCACTGCTGGGCGTGGCGCTGGCCACCATGGGCGGTGGCGGCGATAAAGGCAGCAGCAGCAGTACCTCTACCACCACTGCCACGGCACCGGGTAAATAAACGCCGCGTTGGCCGTTTTAGCGCCCCCGCCGATGATGCTTGTTTGCGTATCCCGCGTGACGACGCCGGAGAAAACCGTCCTGTCTCAGCGTAAGAGGCAGCGCTTCTCCGGTGCGTTTAATCCACTTTCACATACTCAATGCGGTTCACAAACCAGATTTTTTGCCCTTCCGGTGTGTTAACCACCACTTCGTCATCCACCGCTTTCTTAATCAGCGCGCGCGCCATCGGCGAGTCAATTGAAATGTACTCTTTGACGGTATCGCCGTAGATTTCATCCGGCCCCACAATGCGAAAGCGTTTTACGTCGCCCTGCTCGTTTTCCACTTCCACCCACGCCCCGAAGAACACTTTACCTTCCTGCTGCGGCGCATAATCCACAATTTTTAATTCGGCCAGGCATTTACGCAGATAGCGTACGCGCCGATCAATCTGACGCAGCAGGCGTTTGTTGTAGGTGTAATCCGCATTCTCTGAACGATCGCCCAAGCTGGCAGCCCAAGAGACAATTTTCGTGACCTCCGGGCGCTTTTCATTCCACAAGTGGTCGTGCTCGGCACGCAGTTTGTTGTAGCCCTCGCGGGTAATCAGTTGGGTTTTCATGACGTCAGCTCGTGATAACAGCATTGTTGCGCAGATAAAGAGGCTCACAATAAGCCAGCGCTGCGCCCCTATCAAGGCGTGCGCTCGCGTACGCGAGCCACGTTCAGAAAAAGACGCATTCCCGGTTCGTCGGCTGGCAATTTCTGCCCTCAGTCCGTATAACTGTCCCCTGTTTTTAACCCTGTGAACGCAAGACCGTTACTGATGATGAAAGATTCGCTGAGCCAGATTATCGCAAGTGAGCTTAAAGCCCGTGCCGACCAGGTTGATGCCGCCGTTCGCTTGCTGGATGAAGGAAATACCGTGCCGTTTATCGCACGTTATCGTAAGGAAGTGACCGGTGGGCTGGATGACACCCAGCTGCGTCAGCTTGAGAGCCGCTTAGGCTACCTGCGCGAGCTGGAAGAGCGTCGCCAGTCGATTCTGAAATCCATCGACGACCAAGGCAAACTCACGCCGGAGCTGGCTGACGCCATCAATAGCACGCTGAACAAAACCGAACTGGAAGACCTTTATCTGCCTTACAAGCAGAAGCGCCGCACGCGCGGCCAGATCGCGATTGAAGCCGGTCTTGAACCGCTGGCAGAGACGCTGTGGGGCGATCCGTCACAGACGCCCGAAGCGATCGCCGCCGGCTATGTGGACGCCGACAAGGGCGTTGCCGACGTGCGCGCCGCGCTGGATGGCGCACGCTATATCCTGATGGAGCGTTTCGCCGAAGATGCGGCGCTGCTGGCGAAAGTGCGTGATTACCTGTGGAAAAACGCGCACTTGGTGTCGCGCGTGGTAGAAGGCAAAGAAGAAGAAGGCGCGAAGTTCCGCGACTACTTTGATCATCATGAAGCGCTGAGCAGCGTACCCTCGCACCGTGCGCTGGCCATGTTCCGTGGTCGCAATGAAGGTATCCTGCAACTCTCTCTCAACGCCGACCCGCAGTTTGAAGAAGCCCCGCGCGAAAGCTACGGCGAGACGCTGATCGCTGAGCACCTCAACCTGCGCCTGAATAACGCCCCGGCGGACAGCTGGCGTAAAGCCGTGGTGAGCTGGACCTGGCGCATTAAAGTGCTGCTGCACCTCGAAACCGAACTGATGGGCACCGTGCGTGAGCGCGCGGAAGATGAGGCGATCAATGTCTTCGCCCGTAACCTGCATGATTTACTGATGGCGGCGCCCGCAGGCATGCGCGCCACCATGGGGCTTGATCCCGGCCTGCGTACCGGCGTAAAAGTCGCGGTCGTGGATGCCACAGGCAAGCTGGTCGCCACCGATACCATTTATCCGCATACGGGCCAGGCAGCGAAAGCGGCGACCATTGTGGCAGCGCTGTGCACGAAGCATCAGGTTGAGCTGGTGGCGATCGGCAACGGTACCGCCTCGCGTGAAACCGAACGCTTCTTCCTGGACGTACAGAAGCAGTTCCCGGCGGTCAATGCGCAGAAGGTTATTGTCAGCGAAGCAGGCGCGTCGGTTTACTCCGCCTCAGAACTGGCCGCGCTGGAGTTCCCTGACCTCGACGTCTCCCTGCGCGGCGCGGTGTCCATCGCCCGCCGCCTGCAGGATCCGCTGGCAGAGCTGGTGAAGATCGATCCCAAATCCATCGGGGTGGGCCAGTATCAGCACGACGTCAGCCAGAGCCAGCTGGCGAAGAAGCTGGATGCCGTGGTAGAGGATTGCGTTAACGCCGTGGGCGTGGATCTCAATACCGCCTCCGTGGCGCTGCTGACGCGCGTGGCGGGCCTGACCCGCATGATGGCGCAGAACATTGTGAGCTGGCGCGACGAACACGGCCGCTTCCAGAATCGCCAGCAGCTGCTCAAGGTGAGCCGCTTAGGACCAAAAGCCTTTGAGCAGTGCGCGGGCTTCCTGCGCATTAACCACGGTGATAATCCGCTGGACGCCTCTACGGTACACCCGGAAGCCTATCCGCTGGTAGAGCGCATTCTGACCGCCACCGAGCAGGCGCTGAGCGATTTAATGGGCAATGCCCGCAGCCTGCGCGACCTCGATGCCCGCCAGTTCACCGACGATCGTTTTGGTCTCCCCACCGTCACCGACATCATTCGCGAGCTGGAAAAACCCGGCCGCGATCCGCGCCCGGAATTTAAGACGGCGCAGTTTGCCGAGGGCGTGGAAACGCTGAACGACCTGCTGCCCGGCATGGTGCTGGAGGGCGCCGTCACCAACGTCACCAACTTTGGTGCGTTCGTGGATATTGGCGTGCATCAGGACGGTTTAGTGCATATTTCCTCCTTGTCCGACAAGTTCGTGGACGATCCCCATCAGGTGGTAAAAGCAGGCGATATCGTGAAGGTCAAGGTGATGGACGTCGATCTGCCGCGCAAACGCATTGCGCTCACCATGCGTCTGGACGAGCAGCCCGGTGACAGCACGGCGCGCAGCGGCAGTAACCGCAGCGGCAGCAAAGACGCGGCGCGTCCCGCTGCGCGTGAGAAAGCGCGCGGTAAATCCAGCGCTGCGCCATCGGGCAACAGCGCGATGGGTGATGCCCTCGCCGCCGCCTTTGGTAAGAAGCGCTAAACCTGCCCAAAAAACCGCGCGGAGGTTCACCGCCTCCGCGCGGAGCAGGTTGATAAATTGCCCGGCCCGTCTACGCTGAAAAAACAGTGTGAAAAAAATGACCTTCCGCGTGGCCCGGCGATCTGATGGACAAAATCAACGCACTACTCGATGAGATTTACGAAGGCAGCTTTCCGCTTGCAGCGCGGGAACGTCTGCTCTCCCACATTCGCGCAGCGCGCGATCGGGTGAAACTGCCGCGTAAGGCGCATTGGGATGAAAAAGACGTGGTGCTGATTACCTACGCCGATCAGTTCCGCGAACCCGAGCAGCCCACGCTGTCGAGCTTTTCCCGCTTCTTTCAGCAGCATCTGCAATCCACTTTTAATCTGGTGCACCTGCTGCCCTTTTTCCCCTACTCATCCGACGATGGTTTCTCGGTTATCGATTACCACAAAGTCAATGCCATCTGCGGCGATTGGCAACATATCGCGGCGCTGCATAGCGAAACGCGCCTGATGTTCGACTTTGTCTGCAATCATATGTCGGCACACAGCGCCTGGTTTCGCCACTATTTGGCGCAGGATCCCGGCTGGGATGACTTTTTCATCAGTATGCCGCCGGCCACCGATCTCAGCGCCGTGACGCGCCCGCGCACCTCTCCTCTGCTCACGCCTTTCACCCTGGCTAACGGCGAGACGCATTTTATCTGGACCACGTTTAGCGCCGATCAAATCGATCTCAACTTCGCCAATCCCGAGGTGCTGATTCGCATGGTCGGCGTACTGCTCGACTACCTGAACAAGGGTGCGGATTATGTCCGTTTGGATGCCGTCGGCTATATGTGGAAAACACCGGGCACCCCGTGTATCCACCTGCCAAAAACCCATCAGCTGGTAAAATTGTTCCGCGCCATCGCGGATGAAGTGGCACCGGGCACGGTGATCATTACCGAAACCAACGTGCCGCATAAAGACAACATCAGCTACTTCGGTAACGGCCATGACGAAGCCCAAATGGTGTACCAGTTTTCACTGCCGCCGCTGGTGCTGCACGCTATTCACTCTGGCTCGGCGCGCGCGCTACGTCAGTGGGCTAGCACGCTGGCATTGGGCAACGGCGGCACCACGTTCTTTAATTTCCTTGCCTCACACGATGGGATTGGCCTGAATCCCGCGCGCGGCATTTTATCTGAACCGGAGATTGGGGCGCTGGTGCGCGAACTGGCACTGGAGGGGGCGCTGGTCTCCTACAAAAACAATCCTGATGGCACCACCAGCCCGTATGAAGTGAACGTCACTTACCTGGATGCCCTGAATCATCAAAGCGATGACGATGAGACGCGGCTGCGACGCTTTTTGCTGGCGCACGCCATTCTGCTGGCGTTTCCGGGCGTGCCCGCCATTTATATTCAAAGCATTCTGGGATCGCGCAATGACCACGAGGGCGTGCGCGCCGCCGGGCATAACCGCGCCATCAACCGTGAAAAATACAGCCTGCGCGAAGTGGAACAGTGGATCGGCGGGGGCAATGCGCTGCGTCAGCAGGTGTTTGAACGCCTCAGCGCGCTCATTCAGCTGCGCACGCGTCAGCCCGCGTTTCATCCCGACAATCCCATGACGCTGCTGGAGAGTGACAATGCGCTGCTGATGTTCCGTCGCCACGCGCCGGACAGCGATGAAGGATTACTGTGCGTGTTTAATCTGAGCGGCCGGGAGGTCACGATGACGCTGCCGCAGGCGCGGCGCTATCAGGATGTCATCAGCGGGCGTAAACTTGATGGCAGCGAGCCGATCGCGCTCGCTGCATGGCAATTTATGTGGTTGCGCGGCTAATTACTTGTACACGTCTGCCGTGGCGCTGAACTTGCCGTGTTCACGACCGGCGATCACCATGAAGTACTTGCCCCCTTTCTCATCGGCCGCTTTTGACAGCACGCGCTTGGCATCCATTGGCGAGGTGGTTTCCGCCGTGGTGTTTACCGTGCCGATCTTAGTCAGGTTCATTTTTTTCACTTCTTCTTTGGTCACTTCCTTCGCCGCAAACGCCGAAAACGACACCGCACCCATCACCAGAGAAGCTACAGCCCATTTCATCATCTTCATTGCCAAATCCTCATCCATATTTTCCATTATTGGGATGTGAGCGTTCGCGAAGCACCACTGGCGAGAAAGATGATTGATTCACGCCGCAAAACGAGGCAGCTCACGAGAAAAGTATTGCCGCTGGTGGCGAATTTGCCACTGCGGCAACGGATTTAGCCTGGAAGGCGGTGAAGAAAGGCGATAATTTCCTGACAAAACGCCTCGGGATGCGAGATAAACGGCGCGTGCGCTGCTTTCTCCATCGTCACCGAGTGAGAGTTGGGCAATGCCTCATCCAGCCGGGTGGCGATGCGGCGCGGCACCAGACCGTCCAGCGCGCCATACAGCCGCAGAAACGGCAGGTTAAGCTGCGTTAACGCGCTGCGTAAGTCCACGTCACGCAGGAGAGTGAGGCCGGCTTCCAGCACCGCGATATCCGGCATCGGCTGCGCCAGCACCGCCTCTTTCAGCTGGCGTGCATCCTGACGCGCACTGTCCGTGCCAAGCGTTTGTAATGCCAGGAAGCGCTCCACGGTGCGCTGAAAATCGCCGCTTAACTGCTGCTGAAAGTTCGCCAGCGTCTCCGGTTTGATACCGGGCCAATCCTCTTGGGCGCAGAAGCAGGGCGAAGAGGCCACGCTGATGAGCGCCGATACCCTATCGGGCCGCGTCAGTGCCAACTGGCTGGCCACCAGCCCACCCAACGACCATCCCAGCAGCGCCGCGCGCGCGGGAATGACGGGCAGCAGCGAGTGCGCCATCTCCGCCAGCGACAGCGGCCCATATTCACGGCTGCGACCGTAGCCCGGCAGATCGATCAGATGCAGGCGAAAATGCGGCGCGAGCCGCGGAACAATGCTTTGCCACACGTCGGCATTCAACCCCCAGCCGTGCAGCAGCACAAGATCGGTGTCGCCTGCACCCGTGGTGTGACAATAAAGCGAAGGCATCAGATACACTCCTGTATCGCGAAAAGGAGGTCGCTATGCTAGCAATCCCAACGCTGTGTTGGCTATGTGCATTGCCGCTGCGCATCGCTGTACACGGCATATGCAGCCGCTGCCTGCGGCACATTCCGCCCTTGCCCTCACTCTGCCCGCGCTGCGGCTTACCCGCCAGCGGCAATGCGCCCTGCGGACGCTGTTTACGCCAGCCACCGCGCTGGCACAGCCTGACGTGCGTGAGTGACTATCGTCCGCCGCTCAGTGACTGGGTGCTACAGCTGAAGTTTACGCGCGCGACCGCACTCAGGGTGATGCTGGCGCGACTGCTTTTGTTAAAATTATTAACAATGCGGCGTGAAGGTCATCTTCCGTCGCTGGATTTGGTGCTGAGCGTGCCGCTGCACCGGCACCGGGCCTGGCAGCGCGGTTACAACCAAGCGGCCCTGCTGGCCCAACCCGTGGCGCATTGGCTGGGCTGCGAATATCACGACGGGCTACGCCGTATCCGCCACGGCGCGGTTCAGCACTCGCTCAGCGCTCGCGACCGCAAATCCAATCTATGCGGCGCCTTTCGCCTTGAAACGGCGGTGCAGGGACGCCATATCCTGCTGATTGACGATGTGGTGACTACCGGAAGTACGGTGGCGGAAATTTGCCGCATTTTGCTGGCGCAGGGCGCGTCCAGCGTACATATAGGCTGCCTGTGCCGTACCTTGTAGAGCGGCGGCGTTGGGCGTATTATAACCAAGTAATTTAGTCAACTATTGAGCTATCGCCATGATCCGTATTACTGATGCTGCGCAAGAGCACTTTGCCAAACTGCTGTCAAAACAGGAAGATGGCACCCAGATTCGCGTATTTGTGATCAACCCAGGTACGCCAACCGCGGAATGCGGCGTGTCGTATTGCCCGCCTGATGCGGTCGAAGCCACTGACACCGAACTGAAATTTGAGAAGATTTCTGCTTACGTTGATGAATTAAGCGCGCCTTACCTTGAAGACGCCGAGATTGATTTCGTCACCGATAACCTCGGTTCTCAGCTCACGCTGAAAGCCCCTAACGCCAAAATGCGTAAAGTCGCTGACGACGCGCCGATGGTCGAGCGCGTTGAATACCTGCTTCAGTCGCAGATTAACCCACAGCTGGCAGGCCACGGTGGCCGCGTGTCACTGATGGAGATCACTGATGACGGTTTTGCCGTCCTGCAGTTTGGCGGTGGCTGTAACGGTTGTTCCATGATTGACGTGACGCTGAAAGATGGCATTGAAAAAGAGCTGCTGGCAGCGTTCCCGGAGTTAAAAGGGGTACGCGATCTCACTGAACACCAGCGCGGTGAGCACTCTTACTATTGATGTCTCTGCGGCAGCGCGCCCGCGCTGCCGCAATCCCTACTCTTTCTTACGCGCCTCGCTTACCGCCTTCAGCACTTTTTTCACCGCCTTGTCCGCGAACATGGCCTCCAGCGTGACGTTGATTTTTCGCCGCCAGTTAGGGTATTCATCCACCGTGCCCGGCACGTTCACCGGTGCGGTCATGCCCAACCAATCTTCCGGCTGCAGCCCCAGCAGCGCGCTCTCGGTCTGGGCCAGGTAACGGTGCATTGCAACGTTCAGCGCGGGGGTCATGGCCGTATTGCGCGGCACGCTTGTCAGAGTACCTGCCTGCTGCAGGGCTTCCAGCAGCGCCTGCTTTTGCACGTCACGCTGCTGCTGCAGGTCGCGTAAAGCCTCACCGTCGTACATGCCAAATTTTTCCCCCAGCGCCAGATCGCCCGCCTGCCAGAATCCCGCCAGCGTGGGCAAATCGTGGGTGCTGGCGCTTGCGATGGACTGCCGCGGCCAGGCGTCGGGCTGACGATAGCGCCCCTGCGCATCCTGCTCAAAAAACAGGACTTTCCACGAAAAGATCCCGCTGTCGCGCAGCATACGTACGATCTCTTTGGGCACCGTACCCAAATCTTCCCCGATCACCATACAGCGGTGGCGATGGCTCTCCAGCGCCAAAATCGCCAGCAGATCCCGTACCGGATAGGCGACATACGCCCCTTTATCGGCGCCTTCGCCGTAGGGGATCCACCACAAACGCAGCAGCGCCATCACATGATCGATGCGCAGCGCGCCGCAGTCGCGCATATTGGCGCGCAGAAGATCAATAAAAGGTTGATAGCCCCGCGCGCGCATGACGTGCGGATCGAGCGGCGGCAGTCCCCAATTTTGCCCCAGCGGCCCAAGGCGATCCGGCGGCGCGCCTACCGAGGCACCCAGCTTATACAGCTGCGGATCTTGCCAGGTTTCTGCGCTCTGCTGCGCCACGCCAACCGCCAGATCGCGGTAGAGCCCTACCGTCATGCCCAACTGCTGGCTGCGCTGCCAGCAAGCGGCAAACTGCTGCTGGGCCAGGAACTGCAGCCAGCTCCAGAAGCGGATCTCGTCCTCATGCTCTGCGCACCAGGCCTGCACCTCAGGCTGCTGCGGATTGTGCCAGCCTTCCGGCCACGTCGGCCAGCCCCATGCCCCAGAGGCGTCCTGTGTGCGTTCGGTCAACAGGGCGTCGAAGGCCGCCTGATAGCGCAGGTGATCGCCGCCTTCGGCCAGAAAGGCCTCAAACGCGGCATCCGCCGCATAAGTCGGCCATGCCAGGCGCAGCGCGTGTAGCTTGAGCGCCGCCACTGCCGGGTAATCCACCCAGTCGCTGGCGCGCGCGTTTTCCAGCGCCTTGCGCGTGTTCGCCTGCTGCCACCAGCGCTGCGCTGCGTGACTTTCGCTGAAAGCGGCAACCTGAGTGACATCGATATACAGCACATTGAGCCAGCGACGCGACGACGGGCTGTAAGGGCTGGCAAAGGCCGCATGGGCAGGATAGAGCGCATGCAGCGGGTTCAGCCCGACAAAATCGCCGCCGTGCTGCGCGACCTTTTCCAGCATCTGCTGCAGATCGCCAAAGTCACCGATGCCCCAGTTGCGCTCGGATCGCAGCGTATAGAGCTGCACCAGCGCCCCCCAGCGCTTTTCACCTTGTGCCAGCGCGGCGGGCAGATAGCAGCGGCGCGGCGCGATGATAAGGCGCGTGTGCCACTGCTTGCGCCCTTTGCGCAGCGTGAGCTGGTGATAGCCTTGCGCCAGCCGCGGCGGCAGGATAAGCACCTCACCGCCCTGAACGCTGCCGCTAAACGTCTTACCGCCCTCGGTCTCCAGCGTCCAAAGAAATTCTCCGCTGCCCTCAACCGGCAACCGCCGCTTGTCACGCACGGTAAACACCTGCACCGGCGGCAGCGGTAGCGTGCCTTTGGGCGTTTCCATCACCGCCAATAAAGCCCGTTTCGTCTCGTCGCTGATGGTTTCCGCTTCCCCCTTTGCATTGATAAAGTCCACCGCGATGCCCGCATCACGCGCGGCCTGATCAAGGTTGCCGTTCTTCATTGCGCCTCCTATGGCACGGTGCGCCTCAGTGTGCACCTGGCAAAATAGTGGGTGTGCTTGCGATTCACGCCGGATCGGGTCCGTGTTCCGCCTTACTGCTCGCGCACGGGTGTTAGGATGTGTAGGTCGCTTCAACCTGCTGCACCGCAACAGGCGTCAGCCTCCACCAGCCATCGCCCGCTCTTGAAGCAGGTGCGCAACAGCGTGATCCCTCACTGTAATTCCTGTGAATCCACAGAAGGTCCAGGCGAGCGCACAACAGAAAAGTAAGTAAAGCTGGGCATACGGGAAAAAGCGACAGGGAAATGAAGGGATAATTAAAAAAGCGGCATCATGCGGCACGCAGCGGGCGGCCCGTAGGCCGCACGCAGGACTTAACACAGCTCCAGATGCACCTCGTGTTGCTCAATGACTTTAAGCACGCTGGCAGGCGGCGTTTTATCCGTGTAAAGATAATCGATCAGGCTCATGCTGCCCAGGTTCACCATGGCATTACGGCCAAATTTGGAGTGGTCCACGACCAGCATCACGCAGCGGGAATTATCGATGATAGCGCGCTTGGTACGCACTTCATGATAATCAAACTCCAGCAGCGAACCGTCCATATCGATGCCGCTGATGCCCAGAATGCCGTAATCGAGGCGGAACTGGGAGATGAAGTCGAGCGTGGCTTCGCCCATGATGCCACCATCGCGAGTGCGTACTTCGCCGCCAGCAATAATGACGCGGAAATCGGGCTTGCTCATCAGTAAAATTGCCACGTTGAGGTTGTTGGTCACCACGCGCAGATTATTGTGATTCATCAGCGCATGCGCCACCGCTTCGGGCGTGGTGCCGATATCAATAAACAGCGTTGCGCCATCGGGGATCTGGCTGGCAACGCGTTCGGCGATGCGCGCTTTTTCCACCGACCACATCATTTTACGATCCTGCCACGCGGTATTTTCTGAGCTGGAAGGCAGCGCCGCGCCGCCGTGGTGCCGCTGAATTTTGTTCTGATCGGCCAGATCGTTCAGATCGCGCCGAATGGTTTGCGGGCTCACTTCAAAGTGATCCACCAGCTCTTCCGTGCTGACATATCCCTGACGCCGGACCAGATCGATAATGGCGTCATGACGTTGCGTCTGCTTCACATCTCTCTCCTCGGCTCACCGCCGTTTTCTTGTTCTTCCTGGATTAGCGACGCGCCCGGCCGCGCGTGTCCACAAACGCCATTGCCAGTCCCACCAGCATGCCGGTGACGTGCGCCGCATTGGCGATGGACAGGCCAAACGCGCCATACCAGCCGATAATCAGCCATACAATAGCGAAGCCTATTAGCCCGCGCTCCAGATAAATGCCGCTTTCGGGATCGCGCTCGCCGCGCAGCCAGCAGTAGCCCATCAGCGCGTAAACCACGCCCGACAAGCCGCCAAACAGTACGCCGCTAAATTTCGCCTGCATCCAGCCGCTTAATAGCGCGGAAATGAGCATTATCACAAATAATTTGCCGCTGCCCAGCCGCTTCTCAACCGCACCACCGAGGTACCACCACCACATCACATTAAACAGGATGTGCAACAGCGAGAAGTGGAGCAGCGCGTGGCTAAACCAGCGCCAAACCTGAAAGTATTGCGAGGCGTCCGCAGGCCATCCCAGCCACATCAGCACCGTTTCATCGCCGACAATCTGCATCAAAATAAAGACCGCGATGCAGGCGAACATCACCGTCATAGTGAGCGGTCCTGCGCGTTCGCGAATGGTTTGCCATATCGGCGTGCGCGCATAGCGTAAGCCCGTTTGCGTGTTGCCCGTCTGCCAGCTGGCCGCCTGGTAACGAGGATGATTGGGATCGCGGACAAACTGGGCAAGTTCGTTTTCTACCATCGACAGCTGTGATTCGTCATCCAGCACAATCACATAGTGACTTTCGCGCTCGATACGTAAGGTGACGCCGCGCGTCGCCATGTAATCAACAAACGCCTGCGCCATGCGTGGATGGTTAAATTGGGTCACGCGCATCATGCCATGCACTCCTTCCTCAAGAGGTTGACTCAGATGCTGCCTGCGGCAACCTGCGCGGGAAAGGCCAGACGCCAGGCGTCATAGCCGCCGTCAATGCTATAGGCAGCGCTAAAACCCTGACTGAGCAAGAACTGCGCCGCGCCTTTACTGCTGTTGCCGTGGTAGCACATCACCAGCACCGGCGACGCGCGGTCTGCCTCGGCGAGAAAAGCAGCCAAATTATCATTATTAAGGTGGCGCGCACCCGCTGCGTGGCCTAGCGCAAAGCTTTGTGGATCGCGAATATCCACCAGCTGCGCGCCCTGCGCCAGTTGGTCCTGCGCTTGCTGAACAGTAATACACTCGAAGGTTTCCATGGTGTCTCTCATTGCCTCGTTTCAACCGGCGCTTAGTTTACCCTGAGATACCGTCTCAATAACCTGATAATAAAGAGGGTTATTGGTTTTTTTCCATGATGGAATGTTAGCTATATCACGCAAAAATGTTTTTATTGGGTTAAGCGCTGGCGTAAATGTTGGTTTCCGATTATTATTACGCTCGAAAACGAACATTTAAGAACTATTCCGAACATCGGAGGAGATGACGTGGAAACCAAAGACCTGATCGTGATCGGCGGCGGCATCAACGGTGCCGGCATTGCAGTGGACGCTGCAGGACGCGGACTGTCGGTGCTCATGCTCGAAGCGCAGGATTTGGCCTGCGCGACATCGTCTAACAGTTCCAAGCTGATTCACGGTGGCTTGCGCTACCTTGAGCATTATGAGTTTCGCCTGGTCGGCGAAGCACTGGCGGAGCGTGAAGTGCTGTTGAAAATGGCGCCGCATATCGCTTTCCCTATGCGTTTTCGCTTGCCCCACCGCCCGCATCTGCGTCCCGCGTGGATGATCCGCCTCGGGCTGTTTATGTACGATCGTTTAGGCAAGCGCACCACGTTACCCGGCAGTAAAGGCCTGCGTTTTGGCGCGGATTCGGCACTCAAGCCTGAAATCAAGCGCGGTTTCGAATATTCCGACTGCTGGGTCGATGATGCGCGCATGGTGGTGTTGAACGCGCAGGAAGTCGTGAAACAGGGCGGCGAAGTGCGTACCCGCACCCGCGTAACGCGCGCCTGGCGTGAAGGTGGCCTGTGGATGGTTGAAGCCGAAGATGTCGATACTGGCAAAACCTTTACCTGGCGCGCCAAAGGCCTGGTGAACGCCGCAGGTCCATGGGTGAAAACCTTCTTCGATGACGGACTGCAGCTGAAATCGCCGTACGGCATCCGTCTCATCAAAGGCAGCCATATTGTGGTGCCGCGCGTACACCGCGAGAAGCAGGCGTATATCCTGCAGAATGAAGATAACCGTATCGTGTTTGTGATCCCGTGGATGGATGAGTTCTCTATCATCGGCACCACTGACGTGGAATACAAAGGCGATCCGAAAAACGTCAAAATTGATGAAAACGAAACGCGTTACCTGCTGAAAGTCTACAACGATCACTTCAAACAGCAGCTGACACCCGAGGATATCGTTTGGACTTACTCCGGCGTGCGTCCGCTGTGTGATGATGAATCAGATTCGCCACAGGCCATCACGCGTGATTACACGTTAGATGTGCACGACGATAACGGCCAAACGCCGCTGCTGTCGGTGTTCGGCGGTAAACTGACGACCTATCGCAAGCTGGCCGAACACGCGATGGAAAAACTGGCGAAGTACTACCCTAACGCCGGTCCAGCCTGGACAAAATCGGCCGTGTTACCTGGCGGTGATTTCTCTGGTACGCGCGACGATTACGCCGCTAGCCTGCGCCGTCGCTATCCGTTTATCAGTGAAGGTATGGCGCGCCATTACGCCTTCACCTACGGCAGCCGTACCGAAACGCTGCTGGAAGGGGCAACCAGCCTGGCGGATTTGGGTGAAAACTTCGGGCATGAGTTCTACGAAGCGGAGCTGCGTTATCTGGTGAATCACGAATGGGTGCGCGAACTGGATGATGCGATCTGGCGCCGTACCAAGCAAGGTATGTGGCTGGGCGAAAACGAACAGGCGCGTATTCGTGAGTGGCTGGCGGAACACGGCAAGAAACCGGCGCTGTCGCTGGCATCCTGATCGCCGTCCGCATGAAAAAGGGCACCCCTGGGGTGCCCTTTTTGCGTTTACAGGCCGGCGTGTTCGCGAATGTATTTTCGCGCTTTCACCGCGTATTCAAAGGGGTTCGCCAGCGCCGGATCCTGCTCCGCCTCCACCACCATCCAGCCTTTGTAGCCATAATCGTCGAGGATGCGGAACACCGGATCGAAGTCGATGACGCCGTCACCCGGTACGGTGAAGGTGCCTTTCTTCACGCCATCAAGAAACGAAAGCGACTGCGCTCGCACCTCCGCCACCACGTGATCGCGCACGTCTTTGAGGTGAACGTGGAAAATGCGCGGCAGATGCTTTTTCAGCACGTCCAGCATCACTTGCTGTGAGCCTTCAGAATAGTAAATATGGCCGGTATCAAACAGCAGCCCGACGTCGTCGTGGGTTTCTGCCATAAAGCGGTCGATTTCCGCAGGCGTTTGGATCGCCGTCCCCATGTGATGATGCAGGCACACGCGCATGCCCTTCTCCGCCGCGAGCTGCGCCAGCGTGTTGTAACCGTCCGCCGTGCGCTGCCACTGCTCGTCGCTGAACACCGGTTTCTGTTCCAGCACCGGCAGCGCCGTGCCCTGAATGCTTTGGCTTTGTTCAGAGCAGCCAATTACGCGCGCGCCCATGGCGTGCAGGAAATTCATATGATTAACAAACTGATCGATGGTTTTGGCTTTATCGCCGTTGGCAAAGAAGGTACTGAACCACGCATTGCAGATCTCAATGCCGCGAATATCCAGCAGCGGTTTCAATACGGCGGGCTCACGCGGGTATTTGCTGCCCACTTCGCTGCCGGTGAACCCCGCCAGTGCCATTTCACTCACCGTTTGCTGAAAGGTGTTTTCGCTGCCCAGCTCCGGCATGTCATCGTTGGTCCAGCCAATCGGCGCAATCGCCAGCTTTACGTTATCTTTGTTCATTGCATGTCCCTGATACAGAGGATAAAAGGCCGCATTATTTGGCGTAAAATACAGGGCGTGGCGGCATGGTGACCGGCTCAATCGCCCCGCTGTTTTGCGCTTTCAGGCATGCATCGGCGGCCACCGAGGCGGCAAAGCCATCCCACGCGGACGGCCCGGTTAACTGGCCGCTTTTCACGTCGTTAATAAATGCCTGTAGCTCCACGTCATAGGCATCAATGAAGCGATCTTTCCAGTCGGTCAGCAGCGGCGTGCCCAGGCACGCATTTTTGCGCGTTTGGATCGCCGACGGCTCCGGCAGCTTGGCGATGCCCTCTTCACCGACCACTTCGCACTGAATGTCGTAGCCGTAGGCGCAATTCACGAAGATCTCCACGTCGATGCGGATACCCTTTTGCGTTTCAAACAGCACGATCTGCGGATCTTTCAGGTTGGCGTGCGACTTCGACGTCACGCGCGGGAAAACGACCTGCACCGTTTTGTAGTCATCTTCCGTGAGCCAGCGCAGCACATCCAGCTCGTGAATCAGGGTATTGGTGATGGCCATATCGGTGGTGTAGTTCTCACCGACGCTTTGGTTACGGTGCGCGCAGTGCAGCATCAGCGGTTCGCCGATCTCGCCGTCTGCAATGACCTTTTTCAGCGCGCGATAGCCCGCATCGTACGGACGCATAAAGCCGACCTGCACCAGACGTTTCCCATGCGCGATCTCGGCGTCAACGATGCGACGGCAGCCTTCGGCGCTCATGGCCAGCGGCTTTTCGCAGAACACCGGCTTGCCCGCTTTGATCGCCGCAAGCGTGAACTCTTCATGTGTGGGGTCCCAGGACGTCACCAGTACCGCATCCACGTCCGGCGAGTTAATCACCTGGTGACCGTTCTCATAGACTTCGGCGTCGATGTTCAGACGCTGCAGGGCGGCACGTGCGCCCTCCACGTTGATGTCGGACACCGCCACCACGCGGGCGCCCTGCAGCACATTGTTGCAGCGGCGAATATGTTCCTGACCAATTGCACCGGTACCAATTACACCGAGTTTGAGCGTCATAGTTACACCTGTAGAGTCGGATAAGCGAAAGAGAGAACAAGGCCGGGCGCACCGGCCTGGCAGGATTAATATTTGCGCGCCTGCGCAATATGCTGGTTGAGCTTGTCAGCGACCTGCTGGGTGCGTTCAGACGTGGAGGTTTGCGCCACGCCCACGTGCCACCAGCTGAAATACTTGTGCACCATGGTTTTGGGCAGCACTTTGATGTCGATAAGGGTGGAGACCGTTTGCTGCTGCGCATCAGCGAGCGCGGCTTTGAGCTGCTCCAGCGTGGTCACACGGTAGGTTTTACAACCGTAGCCGCCGGCAATCGCCGCGAAATCCACCGGCACAAAGCCGCCGTCCAGTTTGCCGCCTTCCGCATTGCGGAAGCGGAACTCGGTGCTAAAGCTGTCCATGCCATGCTCCATCTGCAGGTTGTTGATGCAGCCATTGGTCATGTTATCCAGCAGAATAACGTTGATTTTTGCCCGCTCTTGAATCGAGGTCACCAGCTCGGAGTGCAGCATCATGAAGGAGCCGTCGCCCACCATCGCGTACACCTCACGCTGCGGCTGCGCCAGCTTCACACCCAGCGCGGCGTTCACTTCGTAGCCCATGCAGGAGTAGCCGTATTCCACGTGATAGGCGTTGTAGTCCTTGGTGCGCCACACGCGCTGCAGATCCCCCGGCAGGCTGCCAGCCGCAGCCACGATCACGGCGTCTTTGGGCAGCGCCTCATTCAACACGCCCAGCACGCTGCTTTGCGTCAGTACCGATTGTGTAAGGCGTTCGAACTCGCCAAACAGCGCCTCACGATCGGCGTGATCGGCAATTTCCGGTATAAAGTCTTCGGCGTTCCAGACGGCGCTGTACACGCGCTGCGTCTCTTTCAGTAGCTGGCTCTGCGCCTGCGCAATCTGCTCACCCCATTGATTATCAAAGCCTTGCAGCTCGGCCTCCAGCGCGGTCAGCGCTTCGCGGGCGTCCGCCAGCAGCTGCACGCCATCCAGCTTGTAGCTGTCAAAATTGCTGACGTTGATATTGAGATGGCTGACCTCGGGATGCTGGAAAATCCACTTCGACGCGGTGGTGAAATCGGTGTAGCGCGTGCCAATGCCGATCACCAGGTCCGCCTCTTTGGCCAGCAGGTTAGCCGCCAGACAGCCGGTTTCTCCCACGCCACCGACGTTCAGCGGATGGTCGGACACGATGGTGCCCTTACCCGCCTGGGTTTCCGCAAACGGGATGTTGAAACGCTCGGCGAATTTCACCAGCGCCGCGCCCGCGTCGGAATATTTGACGCCGCCGCCCACCACAATTAGCGGCTTATGCTTACGCCCGATCAGCGCCAGCGCGTCCGCCAGCTGGGCGGGCGCAGGCGGGCGGCGATCCAGACGGTGTACCCGCTTCTGGAAGAAGTAGTCTGGGAAATCCCAGGCTTCGGCCTGTACATCCTGCGGCAATGCCAGCGTGACCGCGCCGGTTTCAGCCGGATCGGTCAGCACGCGCAGCGCATTGATGCAGGCGCTCATCAACTGTTCAGGACGGTTCACGCGATCCCAATATTTACTCACGGCGCGGAAGGCATCGTTGGTGCTGAGGCTGAGATCGTGACTCTGTTCAATCTGCTGTAACACCGGATCGGGCTGACGCGTAGCAAACACGTCGCCAGGCAGCAGCAGCAAGGGAATACGGTTTGCCGTAGCGGTCGCGGCGGCGGTGATCATATTGGCAGCCCCCGGCCCAACGGAAGAAGAGCACGCGATAATCTGACGACGCAGCGACTGCTTGGCATAGCCCATTGCGGCATGGGCCATCCCCTGTTCATTGCGCCCCTGATATACCACCAGATCGCCGCTATCTTGTTCCAGCGCCTGGCCCATGCCCAGCACGTTGCCGTGACCAAAAATAGCGAAAATGCCTTTCACGAATTTGGTCTCAACGCCATCAACGTTCAGGTACTGGTTGTCCAGAAATTTCACCAGCGCCTGCGCGGTGGTAAGTCTGATTGTGCCCATGTGTCTCTTCCTTTCCCTGCCGGCGCCCGAGGCCGGGGCCGGCGCGATTCGGGGGGTGCGATGGTGCAAAACACCCGCTGATAAGTGAAACGTGTGGCGATTATAAACAAATATTTTTTTCACAAAACACGATTACAGAAGAAACATTTCATTTTGCGATAGAGATCAAATTCGCTTCTGAAATGCGCTGGCGGGTGCAGCCACGCCGCTTAAAGTGAAACGCCTGACGGTGAGTTATCGGCGTCAACGAAATTTCATTTCACTTCAGCACCTTCTTCTTTTCGGGTTGGTTTTCCTGCGACTTAGCTCACAAGCCTGAGCATCCCTGATCTTCGCGTGCGTGAACGTCACCCATGGCAACAAGAGCAGAGTTTTACCTGGCTCACAAAATCGCGATGGATGTTTCATTTCAGTTTGTATTTGGAATTTTCATTCCTCATACTGCCACCCTAGCCATCAGGCACCTTACGACCCCGTCAGCAGGAAGTTACCTGCCGGGCGTTCGCGCTCCGTGTCTGCTTATCACAGAAGGAAACCACAGGTATGAGTACACAACAGAAGCGGCTTGATGTGATTTGTATCGGACGCATCGCCGTTGATCTCTACGGTCAGCAAATCGGATCGCGCCTGGAAGACATGACCAGCTTTAACAAATATCTGGGGGGATCGTCCGGCAATGTGGCGTACGGTACGGCGATTCAAGGGCTGAAATCTGCCATGCTGGCGCGCGTGGGAGATGAACACAACGGTCGCTTTCTGCGTGAGGCATTGCAGCGCGTGGGCTGTAATACCGACGGTCTCATCACGGATAAAAACCGCCTCACGGCGCTGGTGATCCTCGGCATTAAAGATGAAGAAACGTTTCCGCTCATTTTTTATCGCGATAACTGCGCGGACATGGGCCTGGTGCCAGAGGATATTCAGGAATCCTTCATTACGTCTTCCCGCGCCGTGGCGGTGACCGGTACGCACCTTTCGCACCCGCAAACCCGCGCGGCGGTGCTGAAAGCGCTAGATATTGCGAAACGCAACGGCCTGCGCACGGCGCTGGACATTGATTACCGTCCGGTGCTGTGGGGTTTGACCTCCCTGGGCGACGGTGAAACGCGTTTCATTGAATCGGGCGAGGTAACGCGTCAGCTGCAGGAAGTGCTGCACTATTTCGATCTGATCGTGGGTACAGAAGAGGAGTTTCATATTGCCGGGGGCAGTACCGATACCCTGACGGCGCTGAAAAACGTACGCCAGGCCAGCGGCGCCACCTTGGTATGCAAACGCGGCCCACTGGGCTGTGTGGTATTTGAGAACGCCATCCCTGAGAGCTGGGAGCAAACCACGCTGCACAGCGGCGTGCGGGTAGACGTGCTCAACGTGCTGGGCGCGGGCGATGCATTTATGTCTGGTCTACTGCGCGGCTGGCTTAACGACGAAGGGTGGGAGCAGGCGTGTCGCTACGCCAACGCCTGCGGCGCGCTGGTGGTATCACGCCACGGCTGTGCGCCCGCGATGCCGACCAAAGAGGAACTGGATGATTTTCTCAGCCGCGACCGCGAGGTCACGCGCCCCGATCGCGACGCCAGGCTGAATCATCTGCACCGCGTGACCACGCGCCGACAAGCATGGCCTGAACTGAATGTCTTTGCGTTTGACCACCGCAAGCAGCTGCAGGATATGGCGCGTGAGGCGGGCGTCAGTGATGCGCGCATTCCAGCGCTGAAACTGCTGCTGCTGCAGGCCGCTGAAGACGCCGCCAATGAGGCGGGCCTGAATGAGAAGAGCGGTATTCTCGCCGACACCACTTATGGCCAAAAAGCCCTGAATGCCATCACTGGCAAGCACTGGTGGATTGGGCGTCCCATTGAGCTACCCGGCTCCCGTCCGCTGCGCCTTGAACATGGCAATATCGGCTCGCAGCTGGTGGATTGGCCTGCCGATCACGTGGTGAAATGCTTGGTGTTTTACCATCCGCACGATCCCGCCGCGCTGCGTAAAGAGCAGGACGATCTTATCCTCGATGTCTGGCACGGCTGCAACAAGAGCGGACATGAGCTGCTGTTGGAAGTGATCCTGCCAGAGAGCGTGCCGGATCGTCAGGAGTCGTATTACGTCGAGATGCTGAGCCACTTTTACCAGCTGGGCGTGAAGCCTGATTGGTGGAAACTGCCGCCGCTGTCGGCTGAAACCTGGCAGGCCGTTGGCAACGTGATTGAACAGAACGATCCACACTGTCGCGGCATTCTGCTTCTCGGTCTCGATGCGCCAGAAGAGAAGCTGAAAGCGGGCTTCGCCGCCGCCGCGCAGGCACCTTGGGTGAAAGGTTTCGCGGTGGGTCGCACTATTTTCGGCCAGCCTTCACGCCAGTGGCTTAACGGAGAACTGGACGATCGGGCGCTGATTGAGACCGTGAAAGGCAATTATCTTCGTCTTATCGGGTATTGGCGCGCCGCGCGAGGGTGAGGGGCGCCTGGCCGCGCCCAATGGCCTTGCCCTACGCGGGGGGCGTTTGCTGCTGCGCAGCAGCGGATTTGCCGCAGGCAGCGGCAGGGTGCCTTTGCCACGGGCAGCTTTCAGTTTGCACCGAGCGTGTTTCGTTCGCCATGGCACTGGCAGGTGCCTCTGCCGCGCTGCGGCGACCGAGCAGAGGGGAGATTCGCCACGGGCAGTGGCAGGGTGCCTTTTCGCTGGCACGGAGCGACTTTCGTTCGCCATGGCACTGGCAGGTGCCTTTCCGTTAGCACGGTGCAATTTTCGTTCGCCATGGCACTGGCAGGTGCCTTTGCCGCGTTGCGGCGACCGAGCAGAGGGCGCCAGGCCGCGCCCTCTGCACTCCCCGGCCCTGCGCCAGCCCCACTCGCCGCTGCGCGGTGCCTTCACTCCCTCAGCCTTCCTGACGGACCGGCGTCGATTCGCTCCTGCTCAACGCCGCCTCTCGCGGCATCCATGCCGCTCGTCCTGGAAGCCTTCAGTCGTTCAGCGAGTGGGGATGGCGCTTCACACCCCCCGCTGCAAGCCATGATGTTTTTTGCAGCGACCGCGTGGCGGGAAGATTTTTAAGGTGCATCCAGGCGGAGCTGCTTTAAACAAAACCTTTCTTTCGCGTTTTTAAGTCTTTTGAGGTTACTGGGTGGGTGAAAGACTTTTAAGTCACATCCTGAACGCGCGGTGTTAACCAGAAGCCGTTTCTGTCTTGTGTTTCTGTCTTGTGTCTTCTGTCTTTTTCAGCCAGCCACTGTCTTCGCAGACCAGCTTACGGCCATACAGACAACGCCAGACAAAAAACAGAAAAAGGCTCTTACAGCCGGCGGTGTTGAGCGCCATCCGGAGCGCCGAACGGAGCGTGACGGCCAGGACGAAGCGGCATGGATGCCGCTGAGAGGGCGGAATGAGCCAGGGATGGCGAATCCGCGCGGTCCGTCAGGCTGGCGCGGCGGAGTGAGGGAACAGCGCAGGCTGGCGCAGGGCGCGGATTGCAAAGGGCCGCGCCCTCGGCCCTTTGCCCGTACGCCGCAGCGGGGCGGCTGTAACTCCCGCAGGGTTAGCGGGCGGAACCCGCTCAGGGTTCAGTAAAAAACCGGCTTTGCGGGCCGGAACCCGCCCAAAGTCAAACCGGCTGAGCGGCCGGACCCCGCTCACGATTTCCCGGCTTTGCGGACCGGACTCCCGCAGCGCCCTGCCATCGCCATGGCCATCGCCGGAACCCGCTCAGTTCCCCCCTCCTTTTGTGAGGCATTTCATAAAGCGATGAAATAGCTGAAGCGATCGCACCAAAAAAATGAAATTTTCCATCCATCTGGTACTATACCGCTCATTATCCAGCCATATTTCCTTTTTACACGGGCCGATGTGATGAACAATAACCCTACCCAATTGACCCTGTTGCAGGACGATATTCGTCGTCGTTATGAAACGCTGAGCAAGCGTTTAAAACAGGTGGCTCGTTATATTCTTGATAACAGTAACAGTATCGCGTTTGATACGGTGGCCTCGATTGCCCAGCAGGCGGATGTCCCGCCTTCAACGCTAATTCGCTTTGCCAACGCTTTTGGTTTTAGCGGCTTCAACGAAATGAAACAGGTTTTTCGTCAGCACCTGATGGAAGAAACAGTCAACTACACCGAACGCGCGCGCCTGTTCCGCCAGACCGCCACCGATGACAGTGCCAGCTCGCCGGAAAGCCCGGTAGAGATCCTGAACGTGTTTACCATGGTCAACAGCCAGGCATTACAGCAGCTGGCGATGCAGGTGAATCCTGACCAGCTCAATAAAGCAGTGAAACTGCTGAACGAGGCGGAAAATATTTACATTATCGGCCTGCGCCGCTCTTTCAGCGTGGCCTCTTATCTGGTGTACGCGCTGCGCCACCTGGAGCGGCGTGCGTTTTTGATTGACGGCCTCGGCGGGATGTTTGCCGAGCAGCTGAGTATGGTCAATCCCAAAGACGTGGTGATCGCCATCAGCTACTCGCCTTACGCGCGTGAAGCGGTAGAGTTAGTGGAACTGGGCGCGAAACGAGGCGCGCATCAGATCGCCATTACCGATAGTCAGGTGAGCCCGCTGGCCGCCTTCAGCGATGTCTGCTTTGTGGTGCGCGAAGCGCAGGTAGACGGGTTCCGCTCGCAGGTGGCTTCGCTCTGTCTGGCGCAGACGCTGGCCGTGTCGCTGGCGCTCAATAACTCCAGCGACACGGAATAAGTCCCGCGCCGCGAGACAAAAAAAGGGCAGCCAATCGCTGCCCTTTTTTACGTCGTGCCACGTTAGCGGCGGCGGGGGTAATCGTCGCTGTTGACCCAGGCGTGGTCTTTCTCCCAGGTAAATTTCCACAAACGCACCGGCCCGGCCATGACGTTCAGATAATAGTTGTCGTAACCGGCCAGCGTTGCCACCGGATGATAGCCGCGCGGCACCATCACCACATCGCGGTTATAAGGCGCCATGCAAACATCCAGCGACCGATCGTCGGTATAGACCCGCTGCATCGCAAAGCCCGGTTCTGGATCGAAACGGTGGTAGTACGTCTCCTCCAGATAGGTTTCGTCCGGGCTCTCTTTTTGATCGTGCTTGTGGCTAGGATAGGAGCTGGTCGCGCCCTCTTCGGTATAAACCTCAACCACCAGCAGGCTATCAGCCGCTTCGCTGTCCGGCAGGATATTGTGCACCAGCCGCTGGTTGCGCCCTTTACCGCGGTGTTCCACGCCCACGTCCGCGGGCGCGATCAGGCGCGCAGGCAGATCGCCTTTGCCCGGTGCGCTGCACACCGCCAGCTCAAGATCGCTCTCGGCATGGATCTCAACCTCATCGTGGTGCGGCACATAGACCGAATAAGGCGGAATACGCTCAAACGGCGACAGCCGCTTGCCGATATTCGGAAAGTTGGCGTGGCGGGTTTTCACCGACGCCAAACCTGCTACCAGCACCAAACAGAGTTCGCGATCGCCGCTGCTCAGCGTCAGGCGCTGCCCTTTTTTCAGCAGATAGGCATCAAAGCCTACGTACTCCCACCCTGCCCGCTCAGGCGTAACGTGCTGAATACGCCCTTGGCTATCGGGCGATTGCACTTTAGAAATCAGAGACATCCGCTCTCCTCCTGCGTGGTTAGCCCAGCGTTGGCATACTGAATTCAGACACCGTCTGCTGACCGCTCGGCCAGCGCACGGTGGCGGTTTTCATGCGCGTATAGAAGCGCACGCCATCCGGACCGTGCACATTCAGCGCACCAAACACCGAACGCTTCCAGCCACCAAAGCTGTGGAAAGCCATCGGCACAGGCACGGGCACATTAACGCCCACCATTCCTGCCTCCACGTTCTGCACAAACTCGCGCGCGGTATGGCCATTACTGGTAAAGATCGCGCTGCCGTTACCGAACTCGTGGCTGTTTACCAGCTGAAGCGCGCTGTCGTAGTCCGCCGCGCGCATAATGCTCAGCACCGGTCCAAAGATCTCTTCACGCCAAATCACCATCTCCGGCGTCACATTATCGAAGAGCGTGCCGCCGACGTAATACCCTTCTTCATGGCCGGGAACGCTGACGTGGCGCCCGTCCACCACCAGCTTCGCCCCTTCCTGCTCGCCTTTATCGATGTAGCCCAACACTTTTTTCTGGTGCGCGGCTGAGACCACTGGCCCCATCTCATTCTCGTCTGCGCCCTGGTGAATACCGGGGCCGATGCGCAGCGCTTTGATCAGCGGCGTCAGGCGTGCAATCAGCTTATCTGCCGTGTCGTTGCCCACCGCCACCACCACCGGCAGCGCCATGCAGCGCTCGCCAGCTGAGCCAAAAGCACCGCCCATGATGGCGTTGACGGTCGCGTCAAGATCGGCGTCTGGCATGACGATGGCATGGTTTTTCGCCGCGCCAAACGCCTGTACGCGCTTGCCGTGCGCGCTGGCGGTTTTGTAGATATGTTCTGCCACGCCCGATGAGCCAACAAAGCTCACGGCCGCGATGCGCGGGTCTTTATAGAGCTGTTCCGCGTCTTCGTTCGAGGAGTGCACCACGTTAAATACGCCGTCTGGCAGGCCCGCCTCTTTCAGCAGCTCCGCCATGCGCACCGACACCGAAGGATCCAGCGCCGGTGGCTTAAGCACAAAGGTATTGCCGCACGCCAGCGCGATCGGGAACATCCACAGCGGTACCATTGCCGGGAAGTTAAACGGCGTAATGCCCGCGACCACGCCCACCGGCTGCATCATGGAGTAACTGTCCACGCCTGACCCCACGCTGGGAGAGTTTTCGCCTTTGAGCAAATGGGGAATACCACAGGCAAACTCGATCACTTCGATACCGCGTGTCAGCTCGCCCAGCGCGTCCGACCACACTTTACCGTGCTCAGACACAATCAGCGCGGCCAGCTCATCGCGATGCTTTTCCATCAGCGCTTTAAAGTTGAACATCACGCGGGCGCGACGCAGCGGCGCGGTTTTCGACCACTCCGGAAACGCCGCGTGCGCAATTTCAATCGCCTTTTCCACTTCCGCCGCGGTGCTTTGGGTGAGTTCACGGATCACTTTGCCGGTTGCCGGATCATAGACCGGGATCGTTTCGCTGCTGGCGCTGTGGGTGATTTTGCCGCCGATGAAGTTTCCTACGATAGTCATGTCGTTGCCTCTTAGATGTGGAGTACCTGCAGGCCGCGGGGGGAAGCCGCACCACCGCCTGGCTCAAGCAAAACGGAAAGCGTGATTAGAAGCTATTACAATGAAATAAATTTTTCAAACAGTTCGTTTTAGAAAATTTCTTTTTAGCGGAGTGGATCGCACTTTTTTTCGTGAAGAGGATTGCGTCGGAAAAATGCTTGCAGTTAACGTGCGTCTGACAGCGCCATTTTCTACGGCACAGGCCTTGCTGCTGCTGGCTTTATGCGTCGTTCATTGACGCACCAGGACCTACGCCCAGGCAGGAAGTACCGCGCCACACAGCGCATCGCTCACGCGACGGCAGGCCGCCCTTAAAATGAAATAAACATTCCTTTTAATGCCGCAGCATGTCACCTGGCGTCTCGCTCGTGCGGCGGCGGCCCCTCGCTGCGTAGCTTACGCAATGTGCCGATAAGCGCTGCACACACCAGCAGCGCGGTCAGAAGATACACCCACGACACGCCCGCATAGTTCATGATCAACCCGGCAATCGGGCCAGTGACGCCCAGCGAGAGATCCATAAACGCGGTATAGGTCGCCAGCGCACTGCCCTGATTCTGCTGCGGCACCACTTTCACCGCCACCACGCCAATGGCTGGGAACACCAGCGAAAAACCCGCGCCGGTAAGAAAAGCACCCGCTTTTGCCATCCACGGATCCACCGCGGCCGCCACCAACAGTAGCCCCACCGCCTCTACCGCCAGGCAGACGCTGGCGACCTGTAGACCGCCGCGTTTGTTGATGGCGTTAGGGAAAAGCAGCCGCGCGCCCACAAACGCGGTGCTAAACAGCGTGAGCGCAAACGCGGCCCCCTCCCAAGCTTTCTCGCGATAAAGCAGCGTAATGAAAGTCGCGATCACACCAAAACCCGCCGAGCCCATCGCCAGAATCAGGCCAAAGCCGTAGATTTTTCCCAGCACGGCACGAAACGGCAGCGGCTTGGCTTTGCTGCCCTTCACCGCTGCGCGCGGCACGGCGAGTCCAATCGCCAGCAGGCTAATGGCGATGATAAGCACGGAAAGCAGCCACAAGCCGCCGCTGCGAAAAATCAGCACGCCCAGCGGCGCGCCAATTGCCATGGCGCCATAGGTGACGATCCCGTTCCACGAAATGACCCGACCAATATGCAGTGAGCCCACCCGCGCTACGCCCCACAGTGAGGTACCGGTGCCGGAGAAGCTCTGCCCGATGCCTAAAATCACGCGCCCGAGGCACAATAGCACCAGGCTTACCGCGCCCTGCCCTTCGGTAAGCGCCGCCAGCAAGATGCAGAGTCCGCTGATCAGGCAGCCCACCAGCCCCACCATCACCACCTTTTTCGGCCCCCACAGGTCGGCGTAGCGTCCGGCATGAGGACGACTCACCAGCGTGGCGATGTACTGCAGGCTGATCACCACGCCCGCCCAAAAGGCGCTGTAGCCGAGCCCGTCATGCACGAAACCCGGCAGCACCGCCAACGGCAGGCCAATAGTGAGATAGGTGGCAAAGTTGAACTTCACAATAGAAAGGATCAGCAAGTTCAGGCGAACCCGACTCAGTTCGGGTGTAGCGGCTGGGTCAGACATGGGTAAGGGCGCTCATGGGTGACAATTTTTAGTTAGAAGGCTAACTATACGCCTTTTCACGCGCGGCGCATCCGCCTGCGTCGCGGAATCCACCGCGCTGCGCCATCGCGTTTCGCTTCCGTCCAAATAAACAGGAACTTACCGCGTTTCAGCTACACTTGGCTCAGCTATTTGTCGTTCAGGAACCGCTATGAGCAATCTGACTCAGGAAAAAATCGGCCAAAATATTTTGGTTAAAATGGCCATGCTAGTGATTATTCTGGCCGGTATTCGCGCCGCGTCCGAGATTTTGGTGCCGTTTTTACTCGCCAGCTTTTTGGCGATTGTACTGAATCCGCTGGTGACGGCGCTGATGCGCCGAGGCGTGCGCCGCAGCCTGGCAATTACGCTGGTGATCAGTGTGATTCTGATTGTGCTGTTGCTGCTGGTGGGTGTTTTGGCCAGCTCGGTGAGCGAGTTCAGCGATACCTATCCGCAGATCCGCACCCTGCTTGAACAGAAGCTAAAAGTGGTTCAACACTTTGCCGCGCAATTTCATATTAATGTCTCCACCGATGCGCTGGCGAAGCACTTTGATCCTAATCTGATTATGAATATGGCCACCACCGTACTGGCGCAGTTTTCCGGCGCCATGACCAACATTGTGCTGCTGATTCTGACGGTGATTTTTATGCTGTTTGAGGTGCGCCATCTGCCCTATAAATTGCGTAACGCGATGCTCAACCCGCAGATTCGTATCGCCGGTTTGCATAAAGCGCTGAAAGGCGTCACGCACTATCTGGCGCTGAAAACGCTGGTAAGCCTGATCACCGGGTTATCCGTTTGGTTAGTGCTGCTCCTGCTGGACGTTAAGTTTGCCCTTTTCTGGGGCATTATTGCGTTTATCATGAATTTTATCCCCAATATCGGCCCTATTATCGCCGGCATTCCGCCGTTCATTCAGGCGCTGGCGCTGAATAACATCTACGATGCCGCCTTGGTTGCCGCGCTGTTTACCGTGATTCACATGGTGTTCGGCAATATGCTGGAGCCGCGCCTGATGGGCCGCGGCTTGGGTTTATCAACGCTGGTGGTATTTTTGTCGCTGATCTTTTGGGGATGGCTGCTCGGGCCGGTTGGCATGCTTTTGTCGGTGCCGCTCACCAGCGTGACAAAGATTTTGATGGAAACCACGCCAGGCGGCGGCCGTCTGGCGATCATGTTAGGGAATGGGCGCCCAGGGGCGCGACCAAGGTAAGGGCCAGAGCGCTGGTCTGGCGCTGCGGGAATCCGGCCCGCATAGCCGGTTTGGCACCGGCGGGTGCCGGGCGCTCAGCCGGTCATTAGTTGCGCGGGCTCGCGCGTTGACCGCTGCGCTGGTCTGGCTCTGCGCGGGTTCCGGCCCGCTATGCCGGTATGGCTCTGAGCGGGTTCCGCCCGCTAACCCTGCGTGAGTTCCAGCCGCCCCGCTGCGGCGTACGGGCAAAGGGCCGATGGGCGCGGCCCTTTGCAATCCGCGCCCTGCGCCAGCCTCCGCTGTTCCCTCACTCCGCCGCAACGGCCTCACGGACCGCGCGGATTCGCCATCCCTGGCTCATTCCGCCCTCTCAGCGGCATCCATGCCGCTTCGTCCTGGCCGTCACGCTCCGTTCGGCGCTCCGGATGGCGCTCAACACCCCGCCTGTGAGAGCCTTTTTCTTTTTTCTGTCTGAGGTTGTCTGGGTGGCTGTAAACGCGTCTGCGAAGGCAATCGCTGGCTGAAAAAAACAGAAGACAAAAGAGTCTTGGTTGAAGCCGTGCGGTCTGGATGTACCTTAAAAGTCTTTCAGCCACGCACTGGCACCTGGAGATAAAAAACATGAAAGAGTTTTGCTTAACGCAGCGCGGTGCGGATGCACCTTAAAAAATCTTACCGCCGCGCGGCGGCTGCGAAAAAAATAATCGCTTGCAGCGGGGGGTGTGAAGCGCCATCCCCACTCGCTGAACGAGTGAAGCCTTCCAGGGCGAGCGGCATGGATGCCGCGAGAGGCGGCGTTGAGCAGGAGCGAATCGACGCCGGTCCGTCAGGAAGGCTGAGGGAGTGAAGGCACCGCGCAGCGGCGAGTGGGGCTGGCGCAGGGCCGGGGAGTGCAGAGGGCGCGGCCTGGCGCCCTCTGCTCGGTCGCCGCAGCGCGGCAAAGGCACCTGCCGGTGCCATGGCGAACGAAAGTCGCTCCGTGCCAGCGAAAAGGCACCCTGCCACTGCCCGTGGCGAATCTCCCCTCTGCTCGGTCGCCGCACCGCGGCAAAAGCACCTGCCAGTGCCATGGCGAACGAAAATTGCACCGTGCTAACGGAAAAGCACCTGCCGCTGCCTGCGGCGAACAAAAGTCGCTCCGTGCCAGCGAAAAGGCACCCTGCCACTGCCCGTGGCGAATCTCCCCTCTGCTCGGTCGCCGCAGCGCGGCAAAGGCACCTGCCATTGCTATGGCGAACGAAAATTGCACCGTGCTAACGGAAAAGCACCTGCCGCTGCCTGCGGCGAACAAAAGTCGCTCCGTGCCAGCGAAAAGGCACCCTGCCACTGCCCTTGGCGAATCTACCCGCTGCCTGCGGCAAACAACCGAAGAGGCACATTGCCTGGAAAATGGTATGCTGCTAAGCATCTCTTCTAAACCCATCCGCGGCGTTAATCCATTGAGGAATATCCCGGTGCCTCTGCAAAAACGACATCGTGACGTCAATTGGCTGCTGATTGTGTGTGCCGGTTTGCTGCCCTTGGTGCTAGGGATCCTTTTTACGGCGATTGAAGCGCGGCACACCATCAACCAGCAGCAAATTGCGGTGGCCAACACGCTGCTGACCCAGGCAGAAAAAATGAGCGATAACGCCTGGGATATGATCACGCATTTGCGCCAGTTTCAGGGCCAACCCTGTGCGCAGATTGAAGCGCAGCTGCAGCGGGACGGCTCGCTTTACGCCTATTTCCGGTCCATCGGGCTGTTGAGTGGCAACAACATTACGTGCTCCTCCGCATACGGCGTCGATCACGGCACGCTGTCTGAAATGATGATGCAGCCACCGCCGATAACGGGCAAAGCCTGGTGGAGCCTTTCCGTGCGCGGCACATTGGGGGTGCCCAATCGCCCGGCGGTGGTGTTTGTGCGAAACCTGCCGGACGGCAGCGGTGTTTGGGCCACCATTGACGGGCAATACCTGATGGACTTTATGCAGGCGATCGGCGAGTCGCGCGGCTATCAGCTGAGCTTACAGTTTAATGGCGGGGCCGTGATTGCCAGCGGCCCCGCCGAAGCAGCGCCCGCGTTTTATCTGGAAAATAAAGCCTATCGGGCAACCTCGACCCGTTACCCCATCAGCGTGATGACCACCGTGCCCACCCATGAACTGCTTAAAGCGTGGCGTCAGGCGCTGTTTATCTTTCTGCCGATGGCGGCCATCTTCTCTGTTTTGCTGATGATATTAACCGCCAACTGGCTACACCGTCGTATTTCATGGGCCGATGATATCCGCCGCGCCATCGCCACGCGTCAATTTTCTGTGCATTACCAGCCGGTTTATAGCAACACCCTGCGGCGTTGCAGCGGCGCGGAAGCGCTACTGCGCTGGCAGTTACCTCACGGCGAGCATGTGCGTCCGGATATTTTTATTAGCCATGCCGAAGCCGAGGGCATGATTGTGCCGCTCACGCAGCACCTGCTCGACCTGATGGCGGAGGATCTTCAGAGCTGGTCGGTTGCGCCGGGTTTCCATATTGGTTTGAACGTGGCGGCAGAACATCTGCAGCATGATGACTTCGTGCAGGATATTCAGCGTTTTTCACGCCGCATCAAAGAGAAACAGATGGTGGTGACGCTCGAGTTAACCGAACGCAGCCTGATCGAAGATGGCGAGCGCGTGGCACGTAAGCTGCGCTATTTACAATCGCACGGCATGAAAGTGGCGATTGACGATTTTGGCACCGGCCACTGCTCGCTCTCCTACCTGCTGACGTTCCCACTGGATTACCTGAAAATTGACCGCGGATTTATTCACGCGATAGAAGCACTCGACCGGGAAGCGCCCGTGCTCGATGCCATCATTAATCTGTGCCACAAGCTGCAGCTCGCGGTGCTGGGCGAAGGCGTGGAGACAGCGCTGCAGTTTACCTATCTCCAACAGCGTGGCGTGACGTTTATCCAGGGCTATTATTATGCCCATCCCATGGACAACACCCGGGTGCTCGACTGGTTTCGCCAGCATGAGCATCAGCCCCTTCTCGTGGAGGAATTACATGAGCCTGCGCTGCATCATTCTGGATGATTACCAAAACGTTGCCCTCTCCCTGGCCGACTGGGCCTCGCTGGCACCTGAGGTGATGACCACGGCGCTGCACCAGCATTACGCCGACCAGGACGCGCTGGTCGCGCAAATCGCTGAAGCAGACATTCTGGTGGTGATGCGCGAACGCACGTCCCTGACCGCCGAGCTGATTGGCCGTTTGCCGAAGCTAAAGCTGGTGGTGACATCCGGCATGCGCAACGCGTCGATTGATTTACACGCCTGCGCCGAGCGCTATATCGCGGTGTGCGGCACCGCCAGCAGCAGCGCCGCGCCGCTGGAGCTCAGCTGGGGCCTGCTGCTGGGCCTCGCCCGCCATCTTGTCACCGAGCACCAGGCGCTGCGCCAGAATGGCCCGTGGCAACAGACGCTGGGTCGCGGTCTGCACGGTAAAACACTGGGGCTGGTGGGCTTGGGGAAAATCGGCGGCGAAATGGCAAATGTGGCGCGCGCCTTTGGGATGGATGTCTGCGCCTGGAGTCAAAATCTGACCGCAGAACGCGCCGCCGCCTGCCAAGCCAGGCTAATGCCTTCGCTGCACGCGCTGATGCGGGAAAGCGACGTTGTGTCCGTACACCTGGTGCTGAGTGAGCGCACGCGTCATCTTATCGATCGCGCAGCGTTGGCAGAGATGAAACCCGGCGCGCTGCTGATCAACACCTCCCGCGCCGCGATTGTCGATCAGGCTGCGATGCTCGCCGCACTGAACGACGGTGCTCTCGGTGGCGCAGGAGTGGACGTCTTCGAGCAAGAGCCGCTGCCCGCCGATCATCCGCTGCGCCAGCATCCCAACGTACTGGCCACGCCGCATTTGGGCTATGTGGCCGACAGCAACTACCGCACCTACTTCACGCAAGCCGTTGAAGATATTCACGGCTGGTTAACCGGTGCGCCGCTGCGCTCGCTGTATTAATCCGCATTCTCCTCTGCTCGCCCAATAACATGTCGGGCTTTTTCTTATGCCTTTTAAGCACGCCGCGTATTCTGCGGCGTGGGACGCAATTCGAAAAAAATTATTCCCGTCTGCCGCCGCTTTCACAACCACAGCTTTAGCCAAAAAATGAGCAGTTATTGGCGCAAACATGACATGCATCACATCAAAACAGTATACTCTGTCGCGTAACGCAATCATTTCGTTGCTGATGATAACCGCGAAGGCAGGGAAAAACGGCTGTTCGCGGCTATGCTTAAATTTTCTCAACGCCGCGGACTTTGAGCCACAGTACAGTCTGCAGCGTTGAGGACTTTTCGAATTCCAATACAGGGTAATTTCATGAAATTACGTAGGAAGCGTGTAAAACCTATCGGACTTGACGACGTCACTATTATTGATGACGCGCGTTTACGCAAAGCCATCACCGCCGCCTCGCTGGGTAATGCGATGGAGTGGTTCGACTTCGGCGTATATGGCTTTGTGGCCTATGCGCTGGGTAAAGTCTTTTTCCCGGACGCCTCGCCTGGCATCCAGATGATCGCGGCGCTGGCAACCTTCTCAGTCCCCTTCCTGATTCGTCCGCTGGGCGGGCTGTTCTTTGGCATGTTGGGCGACAAATACGGTCGTCAAAAGATCCTTTCGATTACCATTGTTATCATGTCGATCAGTACCTTCTGTATCGGCCTGATCCCCTCTTACGCCTCGATTGGCATCTGGGCACCGGTGCTGCTGCTGCTGGCAAAAATGGCGCAAGGGTTCTCGGTGGGCGGTGAATACACCGGCGCGTCGATTTTCGTGGCGGAATACTCCCCTGACCGTAAGCGCGGCTTTATGGGTAGCTGGCTAGACTTCGGTTCCATCGCCGGCTTCGTGCTGGGCGCCGGCGTGGTGGTACTGATCTCCACTATTATTGGCGAAGCCAACTTCCTTGAGTGGGGCTGGCGCATTCCGTTCTTCCTGGCGCTGCCGCTGGGCATTATTGGCCTCTACCTGCGTAACGCGCTGGAAGAGACGCCTGCGTTTCAGCAGCACGTGGACAAACTTGAGCAGGGCGACCGCGAAGGTCTGCGCGACGGCCCGAAAGTGTCGTTTAAAGAGATCGCCACCAAGCACTGGAAAAGCCTGCTGGCCTGTATCGGGCTGGTGCTGGCGACCAACGTGACCTATTACATGCTGTTGACCTACATGCCGAGCTATCTGTCGCACAATCTGCACTACTCCGAAGATCACGGCGTGCTGATTATCATCGCGATCATGATGGGTATGCTCTTTGTACAGCCGATCATGGGCATGCTGAGTGACCGTTTTGGTCGCCGTCCGTTTGTGATCATCGGCAGTATCGCGCTGTTTGCCTTTGCCATTCCGGCCTTCTCGCTGATCAACAGCGGCGTGCTGGGGCTGATCTTCGCGGGTCTGCTGTTAATGGCGGTGATTCTGAACGCCTTTACCGGCGTCATGGCCTCGTCGCTGCCCGCCATGTTCCCAACGCATATTCGCTACAGTGCGCTGGCCAGTGCGTTTAACATCTCCATTTTGATCGCCGGCCTGACGCCGACCGTGACCGCATGGGCGGTAGAAGCCAGCAACAACTTGTATATGCCTGCTTACTATCTGATGGTGGTGGCGGTCGTTGGATTGATCACCGGCCTGTTCATGAAAGAAACCGCTAACAAACCGCTGCGCGGTGCGACGCCAGCTGCGTCGGATATCGATGAAGCGCGTGAGATTCTGCAGGAGCATCACGACAATATTGAGCAGAAAATCGAAGATATCGATACGGAGATCGCCCGTTTGGAGGCGAAGCGTAAAAACCTGGTGCAGCAGCACCCGGATATCAACGAGTAAGTGTGTCCCCCACTCCCGCCGCCCGGCGGGAGTGGTCTATTCACGCGCCATTCCGCACACAATCCTTCATGCCCCTGCGCGAAAGGGAGTAAACTGGTGTCACTTTTTTCACCAGCATAAGTTATTTATCTATGTCTGATTTCGATCTGATCCAACGTCCCAGAAGATTGCGTAAAAGCGCCTCAATGCGGGAAATGTTCCAGGAATCACACCTCAGCCTGAACGATTTGGCTCTGCCCATTTTCGTTGAAGAAGGCGTGGACGATTACGTCCCGATCAAAGCGATGCCCGGCGTCATGCGTATTCCGGAAAAGCGTTTAGCCTATGAGATTGAGCGCATCGCCAAAGCCGGTATTCGCTCCGTGATGACGTTTGGCATTTCGCACCACACCGACGCCACTGGCAGCGATGCATGGAACGAGAACGGTCTGGTGGCGCGCATGTCACGCATTTGCAAAGAAACCGTGCCCGAGATGATCGTGATGTCGGATACCTGCTTCTGCGAATACACCAGCCACGGTCACTGCGGTGTTCTCTGCGACCACGGCGTCGACAATGATCAAACGCTGATTAACCTCGGCAAGCAGGCCGTGGTGGCCGCGCAGGCGGGCGCTGATTTTATTGCGCCGTCCGCGGCGATGGACGGCCAGGTGAAGGCGATCCGTCAGGCGCTGGACGCGGCAGGCTTTACCGATACCGCCATCATGTCCTACTCCACCAAATTCGCCTCCTCGTTCTACGGCCCGTTCCGTGAAGCGGCGGGCACCGCGCTAAAAGGCGATCGTAAAACCTATCAGATGAACCCGATGAACCGTCGTGAGGCCATCCGTGAATCGTTGATCGACGAAGCCGAAGGCGCAGATTCTCTGATGGTTAAACCGGCGGGTGCCTACCTTGATATCCTGCGCGACGTGCGCGAGCGCACCACGCTGCCGCTGGCGGCCTATCAGGTCAGTGGTGAATACGCGATGATTAAGTTCGCTGCGCAAGCGGGCGCCATTGACGAGCGTAATGTGGTGCTGGAAAGCCTGGGTGCCATCAAGCGTGCCGGTGCAGACCTGATTTTCAGTTATTTTGCCCTTGATCTCGCTGAGCAAAAAGTGCTCTGATCCTCCTGATGCCTGGGCGTGAATCGCACATTATTCACGCTCAGGCGTCTTACGTTTTAACGGCAGTCCCCCTCTAACCCCCTCAAAAAAGAGTAATGCAATGAAAGCACCAGCCCTGCCAGCGGACGAGTCAAGCCGGCTGACCGAGTTACGTGAACTCAACATTCTCAACACGCCCGATGAAGAGCGCTTCGATCGCTTAACCCGTCTTGCCCGACGCATGTTTGGCGTGCCGTTAGCCTTGGTGAGTCTGGTGGAAGAAGATCATCTCTGGAATAAATCGATTGCCGGTAACGGCAGCCGCACCACGCCGCGCAACATCTCTTTCTGTGGACATGCCCTACTGCAGGAGGACGTGATGGTCGTGGAGAACGCGCTGGCCGATCCGCGCTTCCACGATAATCCGCTGACCCTGAACAGCGACACGCCGGTGATTTTTTATGCCGGCTGCCCGCTACGCACGCCCGGTGGCGTAAAAGTCGGTACGCTGTGCATTGTCGACCACCAGCCGCGGGCGTTTGACGATGAGGACAAGCACACGCTGCGCGACCTCGCGGCCATGGCTGAATCGGAGCTGGTGGCGTTTCAGAACGCGACGTCTGATGAACTCACGCAGATCACCAACCGCCGCGGCTTTATGGCGCTCGGTCAGATGACACTCAACGAATACCAAAAGCAGCAGCGTCGCGCCAGCCTCACCTTTCTTGACCTCGATCGGTTTAAAGTGATTAACGATACGCTTGGACACCGCGAAGGCGATCGGGCTCTGATGGATTTCGCTGACACCATGAAAATGACCTTCTGCCAGGCAGACCTGTTTGCCCGCTTAGGCGGCGACGAATTTGTGGTGCTGTTTGACGGCCTGTCAAAAGCCGATGCCGAAGCGGCACTGACGCGCTTCCGCGCTCAGCTTCAGCAGCAAACGCGCACGCTTGAGCGTCGCTACGCGCTGCACTTCTCATCGGGCGTGGTGGAGTTTGATCCTGCCCATCCGCAGTCGTTGCAGCAGCTGCTGGCCGACAGCGACGCGCAGATGTACCGGGCAAAATCCAGCAAGAAGCCGCGCTAATCTTTCTGCCCGCAGCGTGTGTGAGCGATAGCCGCACGCTGCGGGAGGGCCATGTGCTGTGCCGCCTTCTATTTCGTTGCATTCCTCTCTGCTTTTTCGCCCTGCTCGTATCCTGAAGCAGACAATACCTCTTAAGTGTTATTTAAAACTGACTCATCTAAATAACTATTTAAAAAAAACAAGAAATGTCTCGTTTTATAATTAATAAATAAGCCATTTTGTTTAAAAAATGACATTAGTCGGATGCCTCAAAAGATTAATTAATCTAAACTGCATTGAGTTAACGGAGGACACAATAAATGCAGCCCAAATACAATGAAGGTGTTATTGATACCCTCACCCAATGGATTATGGATAATCTCGATCAACGTTTATGTATTGATGATATCGCCGAAAAGTCAGGTTATTCGAAATGGTATTTGCAAAAGCTTTTTGCACGTTACCATCACGAAACGCTGGCGCGTTATATTCGCAAAAAGAAGCTTATTCACTGCGTGAGTGAGTTAAAGTTTAGTAAAAAGCCAATTATTACTCTGGCGATAAAATACCATTTCGAAAGCCAACAGTCTTTCACGCGCGCCTTTAAGCAGGTGATGGGCTGTACGCCACTTTACTGCCGTAAGCGGCAGCTCGCCCCGGACGCCATCGCGCTACTGCAGCAAAGCGATGACCCGTGCGCGCTCTGTCGCCTGCACGGCTTTAATACAAAAGCGCGTGAGAAAAAGCATCGCACCCTGAATGAGATAAACATTCATGTGCTGACGTAGCGCTTATTGTTCACCGCGTTAATTGCCTTAATCCTTATTTCCGGTATCGCTTATGAATAATTTTTGTTGTTAATTCAATAAGAAAAGGCAGAGCTAATTTAAGCGTAACCTTTTTTCACGCGCATAAGCCCAGCCGCCATTACTCACGCAAATAAATAGCATTTATACTGCACCTTTAAAATACCTTACTGCATCGGCGTATACGTGTGAAAACTAATTTTAGCCTGTCGGATAAATCTTCCTGCCAACAGGCTAAAGGGGTTTATTGTACCGGCTGGCCGGGCAACAGTGTCTCTGACATGGCGCGACGGCAGGTGAGCGCGTCCTGGCGAGCCGACTGCTGCTGTTCCGGCGTCAGATTCTGCCAGGTAGTTTGCAGATGCGTTGCCAGCCCGGACTGGAAGTGGATCTTCTGTAACGCATAGTCAGAATTACCGCCTTCAACGATGTTTTGCATGGCCTGCGGGGAGTTATCGTGCCCGTCATGCGTCAGGGTGCAGAAAATGGCGATGTAATACGCTTTATCTTCGTCGCTGTAGTGCGGCATCAGCCACCACACCGCGGCACAGATCACCAGCAGTAGCGGCACAAGAAATTTAAGTTTAAACATAGTGATGGTCATCCACGCGTAAAAAAACGCGGCGATCATACCAGATCTCCGCCGCCTCAGCCCGCGCTGGGCATTTTCTTAAAGTGCCGCTTTTACCGTTTATTTATTGAGCCGTTCAGTGCCGTTTGTTAATTTTAAGCTCTCTTTCGCGCACGTAATCGCGCTTTACGCCCGCTATTTCAGGGCCATTTTCCTCCTGTGTTCAGGCAGGAAGTGGGATAGCGGGCGATGTGGCAACGGACACAGCAATGAACAAAAATAAACTCAAAATGCATCTGGTCTCGCTGGGCATGCTGGCGCAAAAAAAGCTGATGCCGCGTAGAACGCTGCCGAACTATCGCCCACAGGCCGAGCATGATATCCATTTGCGCGGGCGCACGACTTCCCCGGCGGCGATTCCACGGCAAATTTGGATGTATTGGGAGAGCGAAACGCTGCCGGCAGAAGTGCGCCTTTTTGTGGAAAAAATCACGCGCGAAAACCCACGCTATGAGGTTACGGTGATCAACAACCTCAACCTCAAACATTATCTGCCTGAACTGGTTTTTGCCCATGCGGATATGCGCCCTTCGCACAAAAGCGACGTGATTCGCCTGGAGCTGCTCCATCGCTACGGCGGTATCTGGATGGACGCCACGCTCATTCTCAATCAACCGCTGGATACCCTGTTGGCCGTCAATACTGACAACCATTACGATCTCATTGGTTTCTGGCGTGAGGAGTCCACCCGCGATCTCGCTTATCCAGTGATTGAATCCTGGTTCCTTGCGGCGCCGCCGGGCAATGCGTTTATCGGTCACTGGCTGGCCTGCTTCCGCCCTATTGTGACCCTGGGCTCGGAGGCTTACTTTCACCAGCTAAAGGCGCTGCCGCATTACGCGCTGATTTTACAGGGCATTAAAACGCCGGATTATTTGGTGGTGTATCTCGCGCAGCAGCAGGCGCTGCGGGAAGAGAATCGCTATAACTTCTTTCTACGCAAGTGTGAAGCCAGCGGCTTGCTGTATCAAACCCTCAGCCAGTGGCGTCCGGTTAAACTCAGCCGCATGCTGATGGTTGATCGCCGCCCTGCTGTGCTGCCGCCGCTGTTTAAGCTCACCAGCTTTGACCGCAAATACATCGCCACCCATCTTCGCTATGGCGTGGTTAACCGCGACAGCCTGCTCGGTGAGGTGCTGCTGGCGGATGGCGCCGCGCCACGCTCTGCGGCCCCGGGATCGCCGCTGGCGGGCAAGGCGTAAGCGCTATAGCGCTTGGGCGCAGGCCCAAGCCGAGCTCCACGCCCACTGGAAGTTATAGCCGCCCAGCCAGCCGGTAACGTCCACCACTTCACCAATGAAATAGAGTCCCGGCACTGCGCGCGCCTCCAGGGTTTTGGAGGAGAGCTGCGTGGTGTCTACGCCGCCCAGCGTCACTTCCGCCGTACGATACCCTTCGGTGCCGTTGGGCTGCACGCGCCACTGATGCAGTAGCGTTACCAGCTCGCTTTGCTGTTTGCTGTTCAGCTGCTTAAGCGTGATATCCGGCAGCAGCGTCATGGCCTGCAGCACTTCGACCAATCGTTTGGGCAGGATTTTCGCCAGGCTGTTTTTCAAGCTGAGGTTGGGATGCGCCTCGCGCTGTGCCTGCAGAAAGCTGTCGATGGATGTCTCAGGAGAGAGATTGATGGTGACAAATTCGCCGGGCTGCCAGTAGCTGGAAATTTGCAGCACGGCCGGGCCGGATAATCCCCGGTGGGTAAACAGCAGCGCTTCTTTAAACAGCGTGCCGTCTTCCGCGGTGATGGTGGTGGGCAACGCCACGCCCGACAGCGTGCTTAACTGCGTTAACAGCGGCTTGTGCAGCGTAAACGGCACCAGCGCCGCGCGCGTGGGATAGACCTTCAGGCCAAACTGCTCAGCGACTTTGTAGCCAAACGGCGAAGCGCCCAGCCCTGGCATCGATAATCCGCCGCTGGCGATCACCAGCTTATCCGCCCTAACCTCTGCGCCGTTGAGCTGCAGCGTATAGCCGTTCTCATCACGCGCCACGCTGAGCACTTCACTGCGCAGCCGCAGCGTGACCTGCCCGGCCTCGCACTCTTTTAAGAGCAAATCAACAATCTGCTGTGCGGAATCGTCGCAAAACAGCTGGCCCAGCGTTTTCTCGTGATAGGCAATGCCATGACGATTCACCAGATCGATAAAATCCCACTGCGTATAGCGCGCCAGCGCGGACTTACAAAAATGCGGATTGTGTGACAGGTATGCCGCCGGCTCGGTGTACATATTGGTGAAATTGCAGCGTCCGCCGCCCGACATAAGAATTTTACGTCCGGCTTTTTTACCGTTATCCAGCAGCAACACGCGACGGCCGCGCTGTCCGGCCTGCGCCGCGCAAAACAAGCCTGCGGCGCCTGCACCTATAATGATAACGTCAAACTTTTCCACTGCGCTGAATCCCACCAAGATAAAGGCGGTGATTGTAGAGACCTGCGCCCATGGATGCCAGCGTCAAAAAATTGCCGTAAATATGTCATATTGTAACTTGCTTATTTTTCAGCCTTTTTACCTTACCCGCCAGGCGACCCTGTAATTTTAAGACAAAAAAGGGCTATATTTTCCTTTCCCATCGCGTGTGTTGTCGCAGATAATGCGCCGCGTTCATGTCCTCCAAAATGGCGTAACGTTTATGCTACATCTGTTTGCTGGTCTTGACCTAAGCACCGGCCTGTTATTGGTTCTTGCTCTGCTGTTTGTATTGTTCTACGAAGCAATCAACGGTTTCCACGACACTGCCAACGCGGTCGCGACAGTGATTTACACCCGTGCGATGCGGGCGCAACTTGCGGTTCTGATGGCGGGTGTTTTCAATTTCTTTGGGGTGCTGTTAGGCGGCTTGAGCGTGGCTTATGCCATCGTGCATATGTTGCCCACCGATCTGCTGCTGAATGTGGGGTCTGCTCATGGTCTTGCCATGGTCTTCTCTATGCTGCTGGCGGCGATTATCTGGAACCTCGGCACCTGGTATCTTGGCCTGCCGGCCTCCAGTTCTCACACCCTGATTGGCGCCATCATTGGTATCGGTTTAACCAACGCCCTGATGACCGGCACCTCGGTGGTGGATGCGCTGAATCTGCCGAAAGTGCTCAACATCTTCCTGTCGCTGATTCTGTCACCGATTGTGGGGATGGTGATTGCAGGCGGATTGATCTTCCTGCTACGGCGCTACTGGAGCGGCACCACCAAGCGTGCCCGTATTCATATGACGCCCGCTGACCGTGAGAAGATCGACGGCAAGAAAAAGCCGCCATTCTGGACGCGCATCGCGCTGATCGTGTCTGCCATTGGCGTGAGCTATTCACACGGTGCTAACGACGGCCAGAAAGGGATTGGCCTGATTATGCTGGTGCTCATTGGCGTCGCGCCGGCGGGATTCGTGGTCAACATGAATGCGTCCGGTTACGACATCACCCGCACCCGTGACGCGGTGAATCACCTTGAGCAGTATTACCAGCAGCATAGCGATGCGCTGACGCACGTGGTGCAGATGGCGCCGCCTGTTGTACCGACCCCAGACGAAAGCCTGGGCGGCCCGCAGGAGTTCCATTGCGACAGCAGCCGCGCGGTGCAGGCGATTGATCGCGCGCAGCTGCTGCTGACCAACCTCAACAGCTACGATCAGCTCACCGGTGAGCAGCGCAGCCAGATGCGTCGCCTGTTGATGTGCGTCTCGGATACCGCGGATAAAGTGGCCAAGCTGCCGCAAACCAACGCCGAGGATAAGCGCTTCCTCAGCAAGCTGAAGGGCGATCTGCTGGGCACGATAGAGTATGCGCCGGTGTGGATTATCTTCGCCGTGGCGCTGGCGCTGGGCACCGGCACCATGATTGGCTGGCGTCGCGTGGCGACCACCATCGGTGAAAAAATCGGTAAAAAAGGCATGACCTATGCGCAAGGCATGTCCGCGCAGGTGACGGCGGCGGTCTCGATTGGTATCGCCAGCTACACCGGCATGCCGGTTTCCACCACGCATATTCTCTCGTCTTCCGTGGCGGGCACCATGCTGGTGGACGGCGGCGGGCTGCAGAGCCGCACCATCAAAAACATCGCGTTGGCGTGGGTATTTACGCTGCCGGTGTGCATTGCGCTGTCGGGTTCACTTTATTGGCTGGCGCTGAAGCTAATCTAATTCATCTCAAGCCAGTGCAAAGGGCGACAGCAATGTCGCCCTTTTTTATGCCCGCAGCGTAGTCATCAGTGCCAGATCGCCATCGCAATCAGGCTGACCACCACCAAAAAGCACAGCCCGCTGGTGAGCACAAATTGCCCACGTACCCGCTCGCAGCGGCGAATAAATTCTTCATCATGATGGTCGTGATAGCGCTTATCCCAGATATAGCGCACCAGGCGCACCTGCTTGCTCGGCTGGCCGTGCGACGTAAAGAATCCCGCCCCATCGACATACTGATAAAGCAGCGGATCGCAACCGCGCAGTACCGCCAGTAATGAGCGCAGCGAAGAGAAGTAGCGCGCCATATTCACCAAACAAACCACACACAGAGCCCAAAAAAGCGCGATAGTGCTGACCATGTTCCCCTCCCGGCCGGTACCGCAATGACGTAAAGGCAGCGGGGAAAGGCTGCAAACGCCCCACGGAAAATAGACCAGCCACAGATGATGCGAATTGACGTTGTTGTTATGCAAACCTGCGCGCACGGCGAAACGGCGTGCCACAGGTTTTTAGTGTAGGAGATCTGTTCAATTTTTTTCCAGCGATGTTTTTCGTTCAGTGCGAGTAAAAAGTCGAGGACATTGATCGCACTCACAGCCGGGCTTCGGTTTGCAGCATTCGCGGACGAGTCTGGCTATACTCAGGGCATAACTACAGACGCCTGCACGTGACATCACCCCATCGCTGAGGCGCTCCGCTGTTTTGCGCAAAAGCCTTCGCCACCGCAGCAGCGGCCTGGCGTTCCCTGAATCTTGAGAAGGAGTTTAATCATGGCTTATAAACACATCCTGATCGCCGTCGATCTCTCGCCGGAAAGCCAGCTGCTGGTCGATAAAGCCGTGTCGCTGGCGCGCCCTTACGACGCCAAAATTTCCCTGATCCACGTCGATGTGAATTATTCCGACCTCTACACCGGGCTGATTGACGTCAATCTTGGGGATATGCAAAAGCGGATTTCTGAAGAGACGCACAGCGCCCTGAAAGCACTCTCCACCAACGCAGGTTATCCTATCGGTGAAACGCTAAGCGGCAGCGGCGATCTAGGGCAAGTGTTGGTGGATGCGATCAAGCAGTACGATGTGGATCTGGTGGTCTGCGGCCATCATCAGGATTTCTGGAGCAAGCTGATGTCCTCCGCGCGCCAGCTGATTAATACTGTGCACATTGATATGCTGATTGTGCCGCTGCGGGATGAAGACGACGAATAACAGAAAGGCCAGCAGCGCTGGCCTTTTTTATGCCTGTAACGGCGGATAGATATCGAAACGGTGGCTTTTGGTCACCACGGCGGATTGCGTGACCACGCCCGCCAACGGCGGTGCGTAATCAGGCCGCTTCACCACGATGCGCTTCTTGGCCAGCCGCCGCGCGGGTGCCAGCAGCGCATCGGCGTCCATATCCGGCCCTACCAGCGACTGAAATACCCGCATCTCTTTTTTGACCATGGCGCTTTTCTGCCGGTGCGGGTACATCGGATCAAGATAGACCACATCGGGCGCGGGGGCGATCTCACTGAGCGCCTGTTCGCTGGCGACGTGCAGCAGCGTGAGCCGCTCGCGCAGCCAGCCGCCAATTTCGGCATCGGCATAGCCACGCTGAAGGCCATCCTCCAGCAGCGCCGCCACCACCGGATGGCGCTCCAGCATGCGCACGCGGCACCCTAACGCCGCCAGCACAAAGGCATCGCGCCCCAGACCGGCGGTTGCATCGACCACATCCGGCAAATAATTTCCTTTGATGCCCACGGCTTTGGCTACCGCTTCGCCGCGCCCTCCGCCAAACTTGCGCCGATGCGCCATTGCCCCTGACACGAAGTCCACGAAGATCCCGCCAAGTTTAGGCTCGTCGCGCTTGCGCAGCTCAAGGTGGTCAGGCGTTAACACCAGCGCCAGCGGCGCGTCAGCATCGTGCTCCAGCGACCAGCGCTGGGCTAATGACAATAAGGCGCCGTCTCCGGCGCCTGTTTCATCCACTAAACCAATTTTCACGCGTGAACTTATCCCTGAATACCGTAATGTTCGAGCATGGCATCCAGCTGAGGCTCACGACCGCGGAAGCGTTTGAACAGCTCCATTGGCTCTTCAGAACCACCGCGCGTCAGGATATTATCCAGGAAGGACTGCCCGGTCTCGCGGTTAAAGATCCCCTCCTCTTCAAAGCGCGAGTAGGCATCGGCGGCCAGCACGTCAGCCCACAGATAGCTGTAGTAGCCCGCCGCATAGCCGCCTGCGAACACATGGCTGAACGCGTGCGGGAAGCGTCCCCACTCTGGACTTGGCACCACCGCCACCTGCTTTTTGACTTCACGCAGCGTCTCAAGGATCTGTGCACCCTGCGCCGGATTAAACTCAGTGTGCAGGCGGAAATCAAACAGGCCGAACTCCAGCTGACGCAGAATGAACAGCGCCGCCTGGTAGTTTTTCGCCGCCAGCATTTTCTCCAGCAGCGCTTCCGGTAGCGGCTCGCCGGTTTCGTAGTGGCCTGAAATAAAGGCCAGTGCCTCCGGCTCCCAGCACCAATTTTCCATAAACTGGCTCGGCAGCTCGACCGCATCCCACGGTACGCCGCTGATACCAGACACGCCCGGCGCTTCAATGCGCGTCAGCATATGGTGCAAGCCGTGACCGAACTCGTGGAACAGGGTAATCACTTCGTCATGCGTAAACAGGGCCGGTTTGCCTTGCACTGGGCGGTTAAAGTTGCAGGTCAGATAGGCAACAGGCTTTTGCAGCGTGCCGTCGGCTTTGCGCATTTGCCCCACGCAATCGTCCATCCAGGCGCCGCCGCGCTTGTTTTCGCGGGCATAGAGGTCGAGATAGAAGCTGCCACGCAGTTCACCACTTTCGTCAAACAGGTCGAAGAAGCGCACGTCAGGATGGTAAACATCCACGTCTTTGCGCTCTTTCGCCGTAATGCCATAAATGCGCTTCACCACTTCAAACAAGCCGCTCAGGGCGCGCGCTTCTGGGAAATAGGGGCGCAGCTGCTCGTCACTGATGGTGTAAAGGTGCTGCTTTTGCTTCTCGCCGTAGTAGGTCAGATCCCACGGGTTCATCTCCTCCACGCCAAACGTCTGCTTAGCAAACGCACGCAGCTGCGCCAGCTCTTTTTCACCCTGCGGACGGGCGCGCGTGGCGAGATCGTTCAGGAATCCAATCACCTGCGACGGACTTTCCGCCATTTTGGTGGCCAGCGATTTATCGGCAAAGGAGTCAAAGCCCAGCAGCTGCGCCAGCTCGTGACGCAGCGCCAGCTCTTCAGCCATGATCGGACCGTTGTCCCACTTGCCCGCATTCGGTCCCTGGTCGGAGGCACGCGTAGAATAGGCGCGGTACATCTCTTCACGCAGCGCGGCGTTATCGCAATAGGTCATCACCGGCAAGTAGCTGGGAATATCCAGCGTCAGCAACCAGCCTTCCTGTCCCTTGGCCTCCGCCTGCGCTTTCGCCGCGGCCAGCGCGCTTTCCGGCATACCCGCCAGCTCGGCTTCGTCAGCGATCAGCTTGCTCCAGCCCATGGTGGCATCGAGCACATTGTTGCTATAGGTAGAGCCCAACTCAGACAGGCGCGCGGCAATTTCGCCATAACGTTTCTGTTTGGCTTTATCGAGACCAATACCGGACAGCTCAAAATCGCGCAGGCTGTTGTCGACCGCTTTTTTCTGCGCGGTATCCAGCGCCTGATAGCTGTCGCCCTCTTTCAGGTTGCGATAGGCCTGATACAGGCCTTCATGCTGCCCAACCCACGTGCTGTACTCTGACAGCAGCGGTAGCGTCTGCTCGTACGCTTCGCGCAGTTCAGGGCTATTTTTCACGGAATTCAGGTGGCTAACCGGTGAGAAAATACGGCCGAGGCGATCGTCAACCTCTGCCAGCGGCTGCACCAGGTTTTCCCAAGTGTAAGGCGCACCTTGCGCCACCACGCGTTCAACTTCGGCACGGCAGGCGTTCAGCGCCTCAGTAACGGCCGGCACCACATGTTCAGGCTTGATAGCGGAAAAAGGCGGTAGCGTAAAAGGGGTGAGTAACGGATTGGTCATAAGCGCAGTCCTTTTTTCGTGAGTGTCGGCGGCGCGCGCTTGCGCGGCGCAATTTCTCTAACATGCGTCCTCAATAAGGGAAAATCAATGGTGCCACGTGCGGGGGAGTAAAAAACGCCGGAGAGAGGATGAATCGCCTCTCGTCCGCCGAGGGTGCGGCGGACGAGAGGCGCTTAACGCAGGGTCAGCGCGTAATGAATGATGTCATAAGGCGCCACCCACGCCGGCAGCGGCTCGCGCGCGGCAATATCTTTTGCCAGCGCCCACCCCTCCACGGTGCCGCCCTTGCCGCTCAGCGCCATCGCTTCGTACAACAGTGGGGGCACGCTACGGTTGAAGGGCACCTTGTCGTCCTTAAAATCATTGATCAGTTTGCCGCCCAGCGTGCTGACCTTGACCTGTACCGCGGCGCTTTGATCCGCACTGAGCGGTTTTTTTGCGGGTTTCACCGTAAACCAGCGCACGCCTTCGTCGCTTTTTAGGACTTTACGCCCCGCGCCAAGCCTGGCGAGCTGCGCGTCGTTTTTTTCCAGCAGTGTCACGAGCGCCTTGTTGAGCGCGGCCTGCATCGCGGCATAGCGCTGCGCCATTTCCGCGCTCGCCAGCGCCGATTGACCGGTTTTAAGCTGCGTGGTGAGTCCGGCAATCAACGCATCCAAATCAAAAGGCACACCGCTGTCTTTCACCATCTGCAGCTGAACCACGACATTGCTGGCGATGAACTGGCCCAAGCTATAACTGCTGCGCGCGGTGTCGCCCTGCGGCTCAGCGAGCGCGTCAGCCGTTTTTTGTGCCGCTTTTAGCGCCGCCTCCAGGCCGGCGACGCGGCTTTCCAGCCGCTGTTTCTCTTTGTCGTGTGCCTCGCGTTGTTGCGCAACCAGCGACGAGCGCTGCTGGTCGAGCTCACGCTGCAACGCCGTGCGTTTTGCGGCGGCATCGCGCAGCTGCGTCGCGAGCTGCTGCTCATAATCAGTGCGTAGCGCCTGCTGCGTTTTTTTGTTTTCACTTTGCGCGTCGGCAAGCGCCTTGGCGTGCTTCGCCTGTTCGCGCTTGAGCGCCTCCTCGCTGCGCATGGCCGCAGCTATCGCATTGTTCACCTGATCGGTGAGCTGGGCGATGTGCGCCGCCTGCTGCACCCGGGCGTTTTTTGGCGCTTGCCTCAGCGTGGCGACCTGCTGCGTCAGCGGCTGTTTTTCCATCTGGCGTGTCGCCCGCTTTGCATCGTGCTCCTCCTCTTTTTTAGGGGGGGGCACCGCCGCCGTGTTTTCCGTTTTCGACGGAGCGCTTCGGCGCCGTTTCTCCGCCGCAGTGGCGCGCAGCTTGTCCGGCGATGCGGGGCGGGGCGTTGCCGCTGGCGCGGCGGGCAAAGTACGCACCGCGTCGTTAAATGCGCGCAGCATCGCATCGTCGCTGGCCTGGGCCGCGCCCGACATCAGCAGCGCAGCGGTCGCTAGCGCAGCCAACAGACGGCGTTCTGTCATCACACTCTCCTTTTACGGCACGTTCGGCGCGCCAGAAAACAAAAGGCTTCATCCCCAACCGTTAGCCAGAGATGAAGCCTGTGCTCAGCGCATGACGCTTGCGCTGACGGGAAAAGCCGCGGCGTATGCCGCGCTGCTTAGCCTGCCTGACGAATAATTAGCTGCGCCAAACGGGTCTTGATCCGGAAGCAGAGTTCACGAATCTGAAACTGGTAACGCGGCATTACCAAATCGTTGATATCTGCGCCGAGCGTATCTTTGATCTGCAAATATTTATTGGTTTGCGCGCCAATCTTCTGGAATTCTGCCGCGTAAGCCGTGTACGAGGCGTCGCTGTACATGCGCATGGCATCCAGTTCTTTACGGCACTGCTGCACTTGGTCAGCGCGATTGTCTACACCTTGCTGTGGCGGCGTAGCCTGACGTTCACCTTCCATAAATGGCGCGCCTTGAGCAGGGGTCGCAGCCGTGTCCGCCGCTGAAGCGGTCACGGTGGGCGGCGTCACCAGACTGTGCACAGGCGGCTGTTTTGCACAGCCCGTTAAGACCAATGCGCTCGCCACCGCGAATCCTGATAATTTTTTCATTTTTTTCACCAAGATAAATTGAAAGATGCGTCAACTGTGAAAGAGGTAAAGGGCCTATCCCTCCGCCCTGCTTTGAATGTTCACTTTTGTTACTGTTAAAAGCGAAACCAGAGGGCTAACTGACTCAATATTTCAAAACATTTCGAGTCACATTGCTGACCATCTTGCGCGACATCTCTGTAGAGATTCGCCTCATTTCCCTAAGACGACCGCGGTAGCGCATTCTTAAAAAGATTTTTTACCGCACACGCGCCTATTCGTTCAGCAATTTTGCTGCTCGCACGGTATAATCGCCCCCTATTGCAGTGACCATTCTTTATACGCCAACCCCGGAATCCCCTTTTTTATGCTGAGTTATCGCCACAGTTTTCACGCCGGCAACCACGCTGACGTGCTGAAACATACCGTTGAAAGCCTGATCCTCACCGCCTTGATGGAGAAGGAAAAACCGTTCCTCTATCTGGATACCCACGCCGGTGCCGGACGCTATCAACTGAGCGGCGAGCATGCCGAGCGCACCGGTGAGTATCTTGAGGGTATTGCACGCATCTGGCAGCAGCCGGACGCCCCTGAACTGCTGAAACCGTATCTTTCCGCAGTGCGGAATCTGAATCCTCACGGCACGCTACGCTACTATCCGGGCTCGCCGCTGATTGCGCGTCACCTGCTGCGCGCCGACGACAAGCTTGAGCTGACCGAATTACACTCCTCGGATTACCCCCTGCTGCGCAGCGAATTCAATAAAGACGCGCGCGCGCGCGTGAGCCGTGGCGATGGCTACCAGCAGTTGAAAGCGAAACTGCCCCCGCCAACCCGGCGTGGCCTGATTTTAATCGATCCGCCTTATGAGCTGAAAAGCGACTACAAAGATGTGGTGAAAGGCATTCAGGAAGGCCACAAGCGCTTTGCCACCGGTGTGTTTGCCCTGTGGTATCCCGTGGTGCTGCGTCAGCAGATTAAGCACATGATTAAAGATTTGGAAGCCACCCAGATCCGCAACATCTTACAGATTGAGCTGGCGGTGCGTCCCGACAGCGATCAGCGTGGCATGACCGCGTCCGGCATGATTGTGATCAATCCCCCGTGGAAGCTTAAGTCGCAGATGGAGTCGCTGCTGCCGTGGCTGCATAAGACGCTGGTCCCCACCGGCACCGGCCACTTCAGCGTGACACAGATCGTCCCGGAGTAAGCCGCTGGCCTCTCAGGCGGGCCGCGCAGCCCGCCTGTTCACTCCACCGTGAAGACCGCAAAATCATGCGCCAGCTCGGTCGCAGCAAACACTGACCGACACTCTGCCAGCAATCTTTCCCTGTCCTGAGACACATAGCGCGAGCTAAAGTGCGTGGCAATCATCCGCTTCGCGCCTGCCTGCTTCGCTAACTCGGCGGCTTGCACCGTAGTGGAATGGCCGCGTCCGTTGGCTTTTTCTGCCAACGCCGCTTCCAGCGTAGTTTCATGCACAATCAGGTCTGCGCCTGCTGCCAGCGGAATGGCCGCTGGGGTGGGCGCGGTATCGCCAAAGATCGCCAGCACTTTGCCTTTCGTTGCCGGGCCCAGATACGCTGCGCCGTTGATCTCCCGGCCATCTTCCAGCCGGATGCGCTTGCCCTGCTTCAAATCCTGATACCACGGCCCGCGCGGTACGCCTTCGGCCTTCAGGCGCGGCGCATCCAGAAAGCCCGGTTTGTCATGCTGCTCAATCCGATAGCCATAGCACTCCACAACGTGATTGAGCGGATAGGCGGTCACGCGAAATTCCCCGTTATCCAGGATTTCCCCCGCCTCGATTTCAATGATCTCTAAGGGATAACTGGTATAAGAGCCGCTCAGGCTCAGCGCCGTATCAATAAATTGCCGGATACCTTTTGGTCCGTAAATCGTTAGCGGCTCGGGAATGCCCGCCATCGATCGGCTGGTTAGCAGTCCGGGCAGGCCAAAGATATGGTCACCGTGCAGGTGCGTAATGAAAATTTTTTGCAGTTTGCCGGGCTTTAATGCGGTCCGCATAAACTGGTGCTGCGTGGCTTCACCGCAGTCAAATAGCCAGGTGTCGCCGCGCGCCGACAGCGTTAACGCAATCGCGGTGACATTACGTTGCAGGCTCGGCGCACCGCCGCCCGTGCCTAAAAAAGTCAGTTGCATAGTGCTCTTCCCGTTAAGCGAAGCTCGAATTTGACCCTATCATAAACATAGGCTGAACCTTTGCGCTGATTTTAGGTGAAGCGGTAAACTCTACGACTATTTTCCCTCAACAGATGGACACAACGGATGACCAGACATTATGACTACCTCGCCATTGGTGGCGGCAGCGGCGGTATTGCCTCGATTAACCGGGCGGCGATGCACGGTCAAAAATGCGCGCTGATTGAAGCCAAAGCGCTGGGCGGTACCTGTGTCAACGTCGGCTGCGTGCCGAAAAAAGTGATGTGGCATGCGGCGCAGATCGCCGAAGCGATCCACCTGTACGGCCCGGATTATGGCTTCGATACCACCGTTAACCGCTTTGACTGGTCTACGCTGGTAAAAAACCGCAGCGCCTATATCGACCGCATTCATGCCTCGTACGATAACGTGCTGGGTAAAAACCAGGTTGAAGTGATTCGCGGCTACGCGCGCTTTGTGGATGCGCACACGGTTGAAGTGAACGGCGAAAAAATCACCGCCGACCATATCCTGATTGCCACCGGCGGTCGCCCCAGCCACCCAGACGTGCCGGGTGCCGAGTACGGTATCGACTCCGATGGTTTCTTTGAGTTGGATGCGCTGCCCAAGCGCGTGGCCGTGGTGGGCGCAGGCTATATTGCCGTTGAGCTGGCTGGCGTCGTTAACGCGCTGGGTGCCGAGACGCATCTGTTTGTGCGCAAACACGCGCCGCTGCGCAGCTTTGATCCGCTGATCGTGGAAACGCTGGTTGAAGTGATGCAGGCCGAAGGCCCGACGCTCCATACTGACGCTACGCCAAAAGCGGTGATCAAGAATGCCGACGGCAGCCTGACGCTGCAGCTGGAAAATGGCCACGAGCAAACCGTGGATTGCCTGGTGTGGGCCATTGGTCGCCAGCCGGAAACCGATAACCTGAATTTGGCCGTTACCGGCGTGGCGCTGGATGAGAAAGGCTACATCAAGGTTGATAAGTACCAGAACACCAGCGTGCCCGGCCTTTACGCAGTGGGGGATAACACCGGTGCCGTTGAGCTGACGCCCGTTGCGGTGGCCGCCGGTCGTCGTCTCTCTGAGCGTCTGTTTAACAACAAGCCAGACGAGCATCTCGACTACAGCAACATCCCGACCGTGGTATTTAGTCACCCGCCGATTGGCACCGTGGGCCTCACCGAACCGCAGGCGCGCGAGCAGTACGGTGACGCGGAAGTGAAAGTGTACAAATCGTCCTTCACCGCCATGTACACCGCCGTGACGCAACATCGCCAACCGTGCCGCATGAAGCTGGTCTGCGTAGGCGCAGACGAGAAGATTGTTGGCATTCACGGTATCGGCAACGGCATGGATGAGATGCTGCAGGGCTTTGCCGTCGCCTTGAAGATGGGCGCCACCAAGAAAGACTTCGATAACACCGTGGCGATTCACCCAACGGCAGCAGAAGAGTTTGTGACAATGCGGTAAGGGGTTAATTTAGAAACCCACCTACTTACGTTCGTACTGTAGGAAAATGAAGGCCAGAGCCTTTTTCTCTGGCCTTCATTTATCAACTCATTGATACACTGTCTTCTTAAAAGGTTTATCCTCTAACATAACATTCGCTAGCATAAGTTAATGATTGTCTGGGATGAGGTAATACCAGTAGCTTGGAATATATCTTTCTCTTTGCCAAATTCATTATCTGATTTCGTCAAATTACCTTAAACAACATTGCTTAACACTTCCGCGTATTTGAACATCTTGTATATCCTTGTCGCCAAGTATAATGGCAGTAATCGCAAGTGAGGTAACATTCACGAAATCTTACTTACGTCTAATGTCAGAGCAAGCACCTAACATTCCACACAAGCGAACTATTTCACTTGACCAACCTAGGGAAAGGTTAGAAAATCATTAAAAAAACGAGGAGCTAGTGAACATGGAAAATAGAGTATACTACGGAGAATATTCACTGCGTCACTGGATTGACTTAGTGTTAAAGAAAAATATCTTTTTACCTGACTATCAACGCTATTTCGTTTGGAGTGAGGGAAAGGTCGAAACGCTCATTGAAACATTTAAAAAAAAGCAATTTGTCCCTCCTATAACCATTGGCGCATTCAATACTCAAGGACGTAATGAAAATCTACTACTGGATGGCCAGCAGAGGGTGACAAGTATTTTGCTTGCATATTTAGGCCTCTACCCTGATGCCGCAAATTATAAATACAACCTTGAAAATTTCGCCAGCGACAACGATGAAGAAAATAACGAAGAACTTTATGACAACATTTTAGCGTGGAACTTCAAATTGTTAGTTGAGAAGGGAAATAGTAAAGAAGATATTTTAAGAAATATTCAGCCTGGCAACTATAAACCCACGAACCTGAACATAACAGAGGAATTCTTAGACAGTCATTTCCTTGGGTTTTCATACTTAGTACCCCAAGCATCGGATGAAAAAGCACAGCAAAAGTATTACTCATCAGTATTCAGAAACATAAACATTCAAGGGGAATCATTATTACCTCAAGAAAGCAGAGCTTCTTTATACTTTCTGGATCAAGAACTGGTTGGGTTATTTGACCCTGATTTCGCCAAGAAAATTACAATTAAGATTATTAGTAGTGAATCGAAAGCCGATTTCCTTAGATATCTGGCACTTTTGTCACAATATCACATCAATAAAGATAATAGTAAGATAGCTCGTGGTTACAAGCAGAAAATGGAGAAGCTCTACGAAGAGTATATTTTCTCCGCTATAAACGGGGATGATATTAAGATATTCGGAGATTTTTTAAGTGTTTTCCCAGAAAAAAAATATAAGGTTTACTTAGACAATTTAGAGGACAGTTTGACTGAGATGGGGTTGCTAAGAAAATACGCATCCATTATTGAGCTAGACACTTACCTTTTCGGTATTATTTATCATACTCTCTTCGAAAAGAACAAAATTGACACCTCAAAAAAGGAAATTATACTTTCAAGCCTGGAAAGCAAAATAACAGAATATAAGTCTGATAGTCATCATTCAAAAAGCCCTAATAACTTGGGCCACCTTAGAAAAAGAATGTCAGACTCCATCTCTATTTATGGGAAGTATACAACCAATGAATCATAATAAATTTATATTATCCCCTATAAAAAACATTCTCGTAGACGTAACCTCTGCATGTATTGGGATAGGTTCAGGTGTAGAGACCTATCCATTATGTGATTATGTTATGCAGTCAGCTTTTCTAAAAATGACAGGCGCTCAAGAACAAAAAATGAAATGCATCTGCTGGGAGCTTGCCACAAATGACTATGAGTATAGATATCAAAGGTTTAATAAGAGCCCTTTAGGAGAGTGTTCAAATTACAAAGAAAAAAGTGAAGTTTACAAAGATTTAGTTAATCAGATAGAAATTAACGGTGAATTAGAATTAAAAGACAGCTCGATAGATAACATAGATATATTAAAAAACACTAATGACGCAATTATAAGTTCTTTTAAAAACACCAATTTATTAATTTGGGCTAAAAAAAACTACTTAGAGTATGAGGATCTTTGGTTTAAAGTCAATGAAAAATTCTTTGCTAACAAAGGGAATCTTTTTATAAAAAAAGATAATCTAGGAAAGGATATTAAAACAGATCTTACCGAAATGTACGAACATTTATACAAGCATAGAAATAGAGTCGCTCATAACACTCTTTCATATCAACAAAACCTTCCAACTTTAAAGACTTTATCAAAAGAACATTATAAATATGAAAACTATTTTATTTACTTTTCTATATTAGTACTGATAGATAACATCTTTATTACATTGTACAAACATTATCTAAAAGCCATGAATCAGCCTGGTCAGAATATGTAATTGAAATTGACCAAGAGAGCAGAGGGCGCGGCCTGGCGCCCTCTGCTCGGTCGCCGCTACGCGGCAAAGGCACCTGCCAGTGCCATGGCGAACGAAAGATGCACCGCACCAGCGAAAAGCACGCCAGCCGCTACCTGCGGCACAAGCCTCGCCACTGCAAGTGGCTAAAGCACCCTGCCGCTGCCTGCGGCTCAAGCCCCGCCACGGCCTGTGGCTACCCCAACCGATCCAACCAGCGAACGTACGCCTGATCCCACAGCGCGGCGGGCGTGCCCGCTTTACCGAGACCAAAGCCGTGGCCACCGCTGTTCAATTCAATCAGCTCAACGGGCACGCGCATGCGGCGGCAGGTGTCGCGCATCAGTTCGGTGTTGTGCGGATTCGAGGTGTGATCATCTTCCGCCTGAGCAAGGAACGTCGGCGGGTAGTCACGCGTCACATAGTTTTGCACCGACCAGTTGGCTTCCTGCGTCGGCGTGGCGTGTTCGCCCACCATCATCAGGTGAGTTTTGGTTTTTTGATACGGCGCTTCAAGCGTGATCACCGGATAAATCAGCCCAACGCTGTCAGCGCGAGGGCGAATTTGGTCCAGCGGGTCCTGCGCCGGATAGGTGACAAAATCAGGACGCGCCGCGGCCATGCCCAGCAGATGCCCGCCCGCCGAGAAGCCCAGCAGATGCACCTTGCTCTCCATGCTGCGCACCAGACGGATAGCGCGCTGCGCATCCTGCAACGGTGCCAGATTGCCCGCCTGCCATTTTTCGCCGGGCAAACGGTAGCTCAGCACATAGGCGGTGTAGCCGTTGGCGTTGAGCCAGCGCGCCACGGGCCAGGCCTCACGCCCCATGCCAATGAAGCGATAGCCTCCACCCGCAGCGACGATCACCGCCTCACCGTTGGGATTCTCTGGGCGGAAGCGTTGAATCGCAGGCGAGACGATATTGGTCCAAGAGCCGTACTGATTGACCCTGAGTAACCCCGATGGACCGCCGCCGCCGGGTGGATCGTCGGGCCAGAGAGGAATGATGTCATCGCGGGCAAACAGTTTGCCAGTAGTCATCGAAAGAAGGGTTGCCCCAGTAGCCTGTAATAAGCGACGCCGTGTAATCATCCCAGTAACCAGAATCAAATGTGGCAGCCTTGAGGGCTGCGTCTCATTATGTGATGTGTGTCAGGTTTCAACGCTGGCGATTATGTACGCATTTTGTACAAAAAAGCCATTAAAAAAGTGCCGACAGCAGTAAGCGTGGGGCCAGGGCGCTGGCGGGGCGCTGCGGGAGTCCGGCCCGCATAGCCGGTGAATGGTGAGCGGGGTCCGGCCCGCTCAAGCCGGTTTTATTTGCGCGGGCTCGCGCGTTAGCCGCTGCGCTGGCCTGACTCCGAGCGGGTTCCGCCCGCTAACCCTGCGGGAGTTCCAGCCGCCCCGCTGCGGCGTACGGGCAAAGGGCCGGTTCTGAGCGGGTTCCGGCCCGCAAAGCCGGTTTTACTGAACCCTGAGCGGGTTCCGCCCGCTAACCGCACGGCAGTTGCAGCCGCCCCGCTGCGGCGTACGGGCAAAGGGCCGAGGGCGCGGCCCTTTGCAATCCGCGCCCTGCGCCAGCCTCCGCTGTTCCCTCACTCCGCCGCGCCAGCCTCACGGACCGCGCGGATTCGCCATCCCTGGCTCATTCCGCCCTCTCAGCGGCATCCATGCCGCTTCGTCCTGGCCGTCACGCTCCATTCGGCGCTCCGGATGGCGCTCAACACCCCCCGCCTGTGAGGGCCTTTTTATCTTTTCCGTTTGGCGTTGTCTGTATGGCTGTAAGCAGGTCTGTGCAGAGAGCGGATGGCTGAAAAAAACAGAAGAAAAAACGCAAAAAACGTCTGTTTAAAACTGCGCGGGCAGGATGGTACTTAAAGCCTTACAGCCACGCAGTGGCCTGAAAAGGCAAAAAACATGGAAGGCGTTTTTTTGCTTCACGCCGCGCGGTCTGGATGCACCTTAAAATCTTCCCGCCGCGCAGTGACCTTAAAAGACGTAAAAACATGAAAGGCGGATTTTAGTTGAAGCAGTGAGGTCTGGATGTACTCAAAAGTCTTACCGCCACGCGGCGGCTGAAAAAATATAGGAGACCCACAGCGAGGGTTGCTGGGCGCCATCCCCACTCGCTGAACGACTGAAGCCTTCCAGGGCGAGCGGCATGGATGCCGCGAGAGGCGGCGTTGAGCAGGAGCGAATCGACGCCGGTCCGTCAGGAAGGCTGAGGGAGTGAAGGCACCGCGCAGCGGCGAGCGGGGCTGGCGCAGGGCCGGGGAGTGCAGAGGGCGCGGCCTGGCGCCCTCTGCTCGGTCGCCGCAGCGCGGCAAAGGCACCTGCCACAGCCTGTGGCGAACGAAAGCAGCACCGTGACTCGCACGAGCGAGAAAGCACCCGCCACTGCAAGTGGCAAAGGCACCTGCCAGTGCCATGGCGAACGAAAGTCGCTCCGTGCCAGCGAAACGGCACGCCAGCCGCTGCCTGCGGCATAAGCCCGCCACTGCAAGTGGCACCCCCCTCCTGCGGCTATCAATCCTGCTGCTGGAACTGTGTCATCACGGTTTGCTCACACTGCTGCTGATTCTTGCGTAACTGCGCCCGCTCATCCTCGCCCAGTTCCAGCCAGGCGCTGATCACCTCCTGGGCGGTTTCTTCGTTAAATTCGGGATCGTTCATCGCGGATGACGATTTACTGGCCGCAATCTGCGACTTCAACTTGGCCGTGTACGCATCCATGTCGCTGGTGCTTTTTTCCGTGCTCACCAAATGACACAGCTGGCTGGCGTACACATTCTGTTCTTGATTGTTCTCACCGTCGGCGGCAAACGCCCCGGCAGAAAGGGAAAGCCCAACCAGGGCGGCAAACATCGCTTTCATAACAGACTCCCGTTCATAACAGATACTCAGGTTTCATTCTCTTGCATACGCGCAGCCTGACGGGCGGCACGCCAATTTAACAACGGCGTCACCGTAATGCCGTGCAGCACGATACTACACACCACGAGCGTTAATGCCATATCCACCATCTGCTCGGCTTGGGGGCCGCGCAACCCGTGCACCCAGGCAAAGGCGATGTAGTTAATACTACCGATGCCGCGAATGCCCAGCCAGCCAATCAGCAGTCGTCGCATCAGCGGCATTTCGCAGCGCCAGGTGGTGAGCCATACCGCCAGCGGGCGCACCACCACAAACAGCAGCAGCGCCAGACCGATGCCGGTGAGATTCCAGTGCTGCGCCAGGGTAATACCCAATCCCACCATCATCGCTGCCGCAAACAGCCGCTCAATCGTATCACCAAACGACAGCGCATCGCTGACCACCAAGCCCACGGATTTCACCATGCCGCCCTGCCCCTGCTCCATACGTTTATTCGGATTGATCAGCGCCTCAGCGGGCAGCGCGCGCTTCTCTTCAGGCAGCTCCTCAAGCGGGAAGCGTTTGGTGACGCGCAGCTCGGCGCGTCGCAGCCCAACGCCCGCCGCGAAGGTGGCGAGAAAGCCGGAGGCTTCAACCGACTGGGCAATCGCATAGGCCAGCGCAATCAGCGCCAGCGCCAGAAAATCATTGGGCGCAGCGTCCTGGTGCGCGCTGCGCAACCGCGTGGCAAGCAGTCCCACCAGCCGCCCCAGCACATAACCAATCAGCAGCCCGCCAGCAATCGCCCACAGCACATCTTTCGCCGCCCATTCGCCGATACTGCTGCTGGTTACCCCGCCGGGCTGGGCGATCAACAGCGCCAACATCAGCAGCGGCAGCGCAGTGCCATCGTTCATGCCCGCTTCGCTGGAGAGCGCCACGCGCAGCGCGTCATCGTCTCGAGCGTCATTCACTGAAATCAGGCTCGCCAGCACCGGATCGGTCGGAGCGACAATCGCGCCAAAGGCCAGCGACAGCGCCCAGTCGAAGCCGGTAATCCAGTGCACCAGCAGCGTCATGCCGCCCACGGTCAGCAGCATGGCTGGAAACGCCAGCCGCATTCCCACGCGCCAGGCGTGCGCGGTCATCGGCAACCGCAGCTTTAGCCCGGTGATAAACAGCGAGGCCGCCATAGTGATTTCCGTGACGTGAGCCACGAGGTTGGCGTGGCCGATGATATCGACCTGCAGCAAACTGAGCATCCATGGGCCGCAGAGAATGCCTGCGAACAGATAGAGCCCAAATGAGGTCACCGGGCCGCGCTGGATCCAGCTGGACGCCAGTGACATAAGCAAGAGAAGACCGCCGGTCGCGGCGGTCCAGGCAAGGAAGTTCATAACGCTCCGTTTTTAAAAACATTCTTCCTTAAAGCCTGGCACAGGATTGCCGATCAGTTTTTCAGATGCTGGCTGAAAAGACGGATGATTAACGCCAGCGCGGCGGAACCCGTCGCGAGCGCCACGACACCGCTCCAGCCGCCGTGCGCCAGCGCCATGCTGCCCAGCGCCGCACCGGTGGCCATGCCGATAAACACCACGGTAAACAACAGCGCATTGAGACGGCTGCGCGCCTCGGGTGCCAGGCTGTAAATCAACGTCTGGTGTGCCACCAGCGTAGCCTGCACGCCCAAATCAAAACCAATGGTGCTGAGGATAATCACGCCAAGCTGCACCGGCATTGGCAGCACCGGCAGCAAAAACATCAGTGCAAAGGAGAGCATCACCAGCGCAGCGCCATACTGCGTGACGCGCGCCGGGCCGATGCGATCGGCCACGCTGCCTGCCAGCGGTGCAGCTAAGGCTCCCGCCGCGCCGGCCAGACCGAACGCACCCGCGACGGCGCTGTCCAGATGGAAACGTTCACTCAGCATCAGCGCCAGCGTTGACCAAAATGCGCTAAAGCCCACCGACAGCAGTCCTTGTGCCAGCGCGGCACGCCGCAGCGTTTGGTGCTGCTGCCACAGATGAGCCAGCGACAGCAGCAGGCGCGGATAACTTACCGAGGTGCCGGGGGTAAAGCGCGGCAGCACGCGCCACAGAGCAAGACTAATCAGCAACACGCCGCCCGCCGCCATCAGGTACATGGCGCGCCAGCCCACGTATTCCGCGACCACGCCGCTGACCACGCGCGACAGTAAAATGCCCACCAGTAATCCCGTCATGACCGTGCCAACGGTTTTGCCCCGGCTGCGTTCCGGCGCCAGCGCCGCCGAGGCGGGTACGATATCTTGCGCCACCGTGGCGGTTAAACCGGTCACAAAGCTGGCGATCAGCAGCGCATTGAGCCCGCCAGAGAAGCCGCACAGCAGCAGCGCCACCACCAGCAGCAGACCTTTAATCAGAATGATGGTGCGCCGATCGTGGCGGTCGCCCAGCGGGGCCAGCAGCAGAATACCGAGCGCGTAGCCCACCTGCGTCAGCATCGGCACCATGCCCACGCTGCTGATACCCGCGTTGAACTGTTTACCGATGATATCCAGCATGGGTTGGCTGTAGTAAATCGACGCCACGCTGAGCCCGGCGCCCGCGGCCAGCGTAAATACCAGCGGCGTGGATAAGGGTTCATTGGGTCGGGCAGAAACGTGTGAGAGAGCAGACATGGTGAATTTCCTCTGTGAAGACGCACGTATTAAAGCGCGTCTCCGTCATACGCGGTAGACTGGTCAAACACAGAACTGTTATGCGTATTACGTATGAACTCACCTTCCAGCGTTGATCGCATCGAACTGATGCAGACTTTTATCCGCATCGTGGAAAGCGGTTCGCTTTCTGCGGCGGCGACCCAGCTTGGCACCACACAGCCCACCATCAGCCGCCGTTTGCAGGCGCTGGAGCAGCGGCTCGGGTTGAAGCTGATTCTGCGCACCACCCATGCGCTCAAGCTCACCGACGACGGCGAGCGCTGCTACGCGCAGGCGCGACAGCTGCTGGCGACCTGGCATGCGCTGGAAGATGAGCTGACTGGCGCGCATGACGATCCCATCGGCACGCTGCGAGTGCGTGCGCCGCACGCGTTTGGGCAGGATCAACTGATTGAGCCGCTGCTGGATTACCTGCGTCGCTATCCGCGCCTGACGGTGGAGTGGATGCTCAACGATCGTACCCCGGACTTTATCAGTGAAAACGTTGACTGCGCGATTCAGGTGGGCGCACCCAGCGATCCCGCTATCGTGGCGGTGCTGCTCGCGGAAGTCCCCCGCTTTGTGGTCGCCGCGCCGTCGCTGCTGGCCGCCCATCCGCCGGTGCAGAGCGTGGCGGCGCTTAACAACCTGCCGTGGCTGGCGTTGACCAGTTTTTACCGCAACGAAATCACCCTACAGCGTTTAAGTGACGGCGAGTCAACCTCCCTGGCGATTACACCGCGCCTTGCCAGCGACAGTTTGTATGCGGTGCGCAAAGCCGCCCTGCAGGGCATGGGCGCGGCCGTGGTCTCTTCATGGGTGGTGCAGGAGGATTTAGCGCAAGGCAACCTGGTGCAGCTGCTGCCCGAGTGGCAAGCGCCGCCGCTGCCGGTGTGGCTGACCTATCCGTGGGCCAGCTACTATCCGGCGCGGATGCGGCATTTTTTCGCGATGATCCGCGAGGTGATGCCGAAGCTGGTGGGGGCTCAACCGGTTGATCGTGAGCGGGGTCCGGCCCGCTCAACTGCCGGTGGAGGGTGAGCGGGGTCCGGCCCGCTATGCCGGTATGGCTATGAGCGGGTTCCGCCCGCTAACCGCACGGGAGTTGCAGCCGCCCCGCTGCGGCGTACGGGCAAAGGGCCGATTCTGAGCGGGTTCCGGCCCGCTATGCCGGTCTTTCGTTGCGCGGGCTCGCGCATTGACCGCTGTGCTGGTCTGACTCTGCGCGGGTTCCGCCCGCTAACCGCAAGGCAGTTTCATCCGCCCCGCTGCGGCGTACGGGCAAAGGGCCGATGGGCGCGGCCCTTTGCAATCCGCGCCCTGCGCCAGCCTGCGCTGTTCCCTCACTCCGCCGCAACGGCCTCACGGACCGCGCGGATTCGCCATCCCTGGCTCATTCCGCTCTCTCAGCGGCATCCCTGCCGCTTCGTCCTGGCCGTCACGCTCCGTTCGGCGCTCCGGATGGCACTCAACACCCTCGCCTTTAAGAGCCTTTTTCTTTTTTTGTGTGTGGTGCTGTCTGGGGGGCTGCAAGCCGGTCTGTAAAGACAGTGGCTGGCTGAAAAGACAGAAAAAACATGGCAGAAACGGCTTCTGGTTAACATCCTCGTGGGCGGAATGGTACTTAAAAGTCTTTCAGCCACGCACTGGCACCTGGAGATAAAAAACATGAAAGAGGTTTGCTTAACGCAGCGCAGCGCGGTGCGGATGCACCTTAAAAATCTTCCCGCCGCGCGGCAGCTGCGAAAAAAATCATGGCGTGCAGCGGGGGGTGTGAAGCGCCATCCCCACTCGCTGAACGAGTGAGGCCTTCCAGGGCGAGCGGCATGGATGCCGCGAGAGGCGGCGTTGAGCAGGAGCGAATCGACGCCGGTCCGTCAGGAAGGCTGAGGGAGTGAAGGCACCGCGCAGCGGCGAGCGGGGCTGGCGCAGGGCCGGGGAGTGCAGAGGGCGCGGCCTGGCGCCCTCTGCTCGGTCGCCGCAGCGCGGCAAAGGCACCTGCCAGTGCTATGGCGAACGAAACACGCTCGGTGCAAACTGAAAGCACCACAGCCACTGCCCGTGGCGAATCTACCCTCTGCTCGGTCGCCGCTACGCGGCAAAGGCACCTGCCAGTGCCATTGGCGAACGAAAGTTGCACCGTGCAGCGAAGAAGCTTCGCCGCTGCCTGCGGCATAAGCCCGCCACTGCAAGTGGCAAAAAACTACTTTTTCTCTCCCTTCGACATATTATCCAACCACCCCATCACAAAGGCCGACAGCACAAACGTCAGGTGGATAATCACGTACCACATCAGCTTGTCGCTGGCGACGTTGCGCGCGTCCATAAAAATGCGCAGCAAATGGATGGAGGAGATGGCGACAATCGACGCGGCGACTTTATTTTTCAGCGAGCCGGAGTCCATTTTCCCCAGCCAGCTTAACTTCTCCTGGCTCTCATCGATATCCAGCTTGGAGACGAAGTTCTCATAGCCCGAGAGCATCACCATCACCAACAGGCCGCCAACCAGCGTCATGTCCACCAGCGACAGCAGCAGCAAAATCAAATCGTTCTCGGCAATGCTGAAAATGTTGGGCAGCAGATGAAAGATTTCCTGAAAGAACTTGATGGTAAGCGCCAGCAGCCCCAGCGAAAGTCCAATGTAAACAGGAGCCAGCAGCCAGCGCGATGCATACATCAGGTTTTCGATAAAACGTTCCATAATTTCTCATCAATCAACAAACAAGAGGCCGAGTATACCCGAAGCTGTGTGAAGTTATTTCAACCCCTCTTCTGAAATTTCTGGCGCGGTAGGCAGCGGCAGCGACAGGCGAAACGCCGCGCCACCTTCCGGACGATTCTCCGCCCAGATACGTCCCTGATGCGACTCAATAATGGTTTTGCTAATGGCCAACCCCAAGCCGACGCCCGGCACCGCCGATTCCTTATCGCCGCGCACAAACTTGTCGAAAATACGCGTGATGTTCTCGTCGGGGATGCCTGGGCCGTTATCCCATACCGCAATCTCCAACCGCGCTTTATCACACCAGGCGCGAATGCCGTGCTGCGCGGCGTTGCCCGCGTATTTCAGGCTGTTTTCGATCAGATTGGTAAACACGCGCTCCAGCATAGTGCTGTCACCTTTGATAAGAACCATCTCCGACGGCAGATCCATCGCTAAATGATGGCCCTTCAGCAACGGCGCCATATTACTGAGCGCCGCGCCAATCACTTCATCCAGCGCAACCCACTCCTCGCGCAGGTTCAAGCCGCCAGACTGGATGCGCGCCATGTCCAGCATATTGCTGACCAGACGAATGGTGCTCAAGGTCTGCTCGCGGATCTGGCTGGCCTGCGCCACATATTTCGAATTGTCGTTGGCCAGGTCGAGCATCAGCATCTCTGCCTGGCCAAATAGCACGGTCAGCGGCGTACGCAGATCGTGCGACAGCGCCGAAAGCAGCGCGTTACGCAGCTGTTCGCGCTCGGCGGCGAGGCGTGAGGCGGCTTCACTTTGCGACAGCGTCATGCGCTCCAGCGCGTTGGCGATCAGTACCGTAAAGGTGTCGACCAGCCGCTGCTGCTCGGGGATCATCAGCTGGCGCAGATTTTCAGGCTCTACCACCAGCAGGCCGCGACAAAGGTTACCGCTTTTAAGCGGCAGGATTTGATAGGGCACGGCGGGCAGCGTATCAGTGCCCGCGCCCGCCGGTTGGCCTTTGCTAAAGCTCCATTTGGCGATGCCGGTGTCCGGCGGCGTGCCGCTCACCGCCTCGCCCACCGTCTGTAATTCGCCCTGCTCGTTCGGCAGCAGCAGCTGACTACGCGCCTGCAGCGTCACATCAATTACCCGCTGGCTGGTGGCGGCAATATCCTGCGGCGTCAGGGCGCTACCCAGCGATTTTGCCATCTCATAAAGATGCCGCGCGCGCTGCTCGCGGTAGCGCGCCACCTTGGCCTGATAGCGCACGCCCGCCGTGAGATTTCCGACAATCACGCCGACCGCCAGCATCACCGCAAAGGTCACTAAATACTGTAAATCCGACACCGCCACCGTGCCGGTGGGCGCAACGAAGAACAGGTCAAACGCCAGAATGTTGATCACCGTGGCAAATACCGACGGCCAGCGCCCGTAGCGCAGCGCCACCAGCACCACGGCCAGCAGGTAAATCATCACGCCGTTCGCCGGGTCAAACTCCACCAGCAGCCAGCGTCCGGCAGTGGTCACCAGCACGCACAGCAGCAGCGCCATCAGGCAACCGCGCAAATGGCGACGCCATTTGTCGCTGCTGGCCGGTTTGTTGCCCAGCGGATGCGGCGCATCACGCACCGGCTCATCTAACGCCACCACCAGCAAATCCAGATCCGGTCCCAGCTTGCCCAGCCGCTGGGCAAAGCTGTCGCGCCGCCAGCGGCGCTGCGGCTGGCGACCAGTGACGATCTTGCCAAGGTTGTGTTCTCGCGCATAGCGCAACACCGCGCGCGCTTCGTCCGGATCGGAGAGCGTGGCGGTTTCCGCGCCCAGCTCCTGCGCCAGTTGCAGCGTGCGCAGAATGCCGCGCCGCCGCGTTTCCGGCAGGCGATTCAGGCGTGGGGTTTCGACGTAGACCGCGTGCCATTCGCTGCCGAGCCGCGCCGCAAGGCGTGCCGCGGTGCGCACCAGCTTTTCACTGCCGGTATCATCACCAATGCACAGCAGAATGGCATCGCGCGTGTGCCACACCTTGTCGCGGCCCTGCCGATCGCGCCAGGCGCGCATCTGATCGTCCACCCGATCGGCGGTGCGCCGCAGCGCCAGCTCGCGTAACGCGAACAGGTTGCCCTTGCGGAAAAAGTTTTCAATGGCGCGCTCGGCGCGGTCACCGACGTAAACTTTGCCCTCTTTGAGCCGCTGGCGCAGATCGTCCGGCGGCAGATCCACCAGCACCACCTCATCGGCGCTGTCAAAGAAGGGATCGGGCACGGTTTCGCGCACCTGAATGCCCGTGATACCCGCCACCACATCGTTCAGGCTCTCAAGGTGCTGCACGTTCACCGTGGTGATGACGTCAATGCCCGCCTCTAGCAGCTCCTCAATGTCCTGCCAGCGTTTGGGATGCCGTGAGCCCTGCACGTTGGTGTGCGCCAGCTCATCCATCAGGATCACCGCCGGGTGGCGCGCCAGCGCCGCATCAAGGTCAAATTCGGCGTGGCGGGAGCGCCCGGTGGGGCGTCGCGGTAAAATCGCCAGCCCGGTGAGCAGCGCCGCCGTCTCTTCGCGCCCGTGCGTTTCCACTACGCCAACCAGCACGTCAAGCCCCTGCCCGCGCAGGCGCTGCGCCTCTTGCAGCATGGCGAAGGTTTTTCCTACGCCCGCGCAGGCCCCGAAATAGATTTTCAGCTTGCCGCGATGGCTGTCGCTGTGATTAAGCAGTAGCGCATCGGGATCGGGGCGCAGTACATCATCATCGGTATCGTTCAATGCAGCGGTCCATTAAGTTAAGTCAGCGCCTGCGTCGGCCAGCGCGGGTTTATTGCTGAAGCGCGTCCAGCGCCCGGTTCAGTTGCAGCACGTTCACCGTCTCTTCGCCGATAAACGGCAGCAGCGGATGGGCGGTATGGCGATCGATCATCGCCTGCACGTCTTCCAGCGCCATCTTGCGCGCCGCCGCCACGCGCGGTGCCTGCCACAGCGCCGCGGCGGGCGAGATATCGGGATCGAGGCCGCTGGCGGACGCGGTCACCAGCTCAACCGGCACGGTGGCAGAAGCCTGCGGATTGGCGCTGCGCAGCGCCGCCACGCGTTCGGTCACGGCTTTATCCAGCGCGGGATTACTCGCCGCCAGATTACTGCCGCTGGACGCCATGGCGTTATAGGGCGCATCGCCCGTGGCGGAAGGCCGTCCCCAGAAGTAACCGGGCTGGCTGAAAGCCTGCCCAATCTCCTCTGAACCGCGCACCACACCATGCTGTTCAATCAGCGAGCCGTTGGCCTGCGCCGGGAACAGCCACTGCGCTAACGTGGTGGTGACCAAAGGATACGCCGCGCCGGTGAGCAGCGTCAGCACCAATAACAATACAATAGCCGGACGTAACTGACTCATTTCTCTTCTCCTTAAACCAGACCGGACAGCGTCAGTAACACATCAATGGCTTTGATGCCGATAAACGGCACCACGATGCCGCCCACGCCGTAAATCCACAGGTTGCGACGCAGCAGCGCCGCCGCGCTCATTGGTCGGTAACTCACCCCTTTTAGCGCCAGCGGAATCAAGAACACGATCACCAGCGCGTTGAAAATCACCGCCGACAAGATAGCGGAGTTGGGCGAGTGCAGCGCCATAACGTTAAGCGCGTTGAGCTGCGGATAGGTGGCCGCAAACGCCGCCGGAATAATGGCGAAATACTTTGCCACGTCGTTGGCGATACTGAAGGTAGTGAGCGATCCGCGCGTCATCAGCATCTGTTTACCGATATGCACCACTTCCAGCAATTTGGTGGGGTTGGAGTCGAGATCGACCATGTTCCCCGCCTCTTTTGCCGCTTGCGTACCGGAGTTCATGGCCACTGCCACGTCGGCCTGCGCCAGCGCGGGCGCATCGTTGGTGCCGTCACCGGTCATCGCCACCAGCCGCCCTTCTGCCTGATACTGGCGAATCAGCGCCAGCTTGGCTTCTGGCGTTGCTTCTGAGAGAAAATCATCCACGCCCGCTTCCGCCGCGATGGCCGCCGCCGTAAGCGGGTTGTCGCCGGTGATCATCACCGTTTTAATGCCCATTTTGCGCAGTTCGGCAAAGCGCTCTTTGATGCCGCCTTTAACGATGTCTTTCAGCGCCACCACGCCCAGCACCTGCGCACCCTCGGCCACCACCAGCGGCGTCCCCCCGGCGCGAGCCACCTCTTCAACGCTGGCGTTAACCTGGCTCGGGAAGCTGCCGTTGCTGGCTTCAATGTGGCGGCGCACCGCATCTACCGCCCCTTTGCGGATCAAGCGGTCCTGGACATTAACGCCGCTCATGCGCGTTTGCGCCGAGAACGGAATAAAGGTCGCCCCCATGCTGCTGAGATCGCGCTCGCGCAGGTTAAATTTCTGCTTCGCCAGCACCACAATGCTGCGCCCCTCCGGCGTTTCATCCGCCAGCGAGGCCAGCTGTGCGGCGTCGGCCAACTGCTGTTCGGTGACGCCCGGCGCGGGCAGAAACTGCGTCGCCTGGCGATTGCCGAGCGTGATGGTGCCGGTTTTATCCAGCATCAGCACGTCCACATCGCCTGCCGCTTCCACGGCGCGGCCGCTGGTGGCAATGACGTTAGCGCCCAGCATGCGGCTCATGCCCGCTACGCCAATCGCCGATAGCAGGCCGCCGATGGTCGTCGGAATCAGACACACCAGCAGCGCCACCAGCACCGTCACGCTCACTGGCGTGCCGCCCCAGGCGGAAAACGGCCACAGGGTGGCGGTCGCCAGCAGGAACACCAGCGTCAAAGAGACCAGCAAAATCGTCAGCGCGATCTCGTTCGGCGTTTTGCGGCGTTTGGCACCTTCGACCATGGCGATCATACGATCGAGGAAGGTTTCCCCCGGATTGACGCTGCACTGAATGACCAGCCAGTCAGAGAGGATGCGCGTGCCGCCGGTGACCGAGGCAAAATCCCCGCCCGACTCGCGGATCACAGGCGCAGACTCGCCAGTAATGGCGCTCTCGTCCACCGATGCGCCCCCCTCCAGCACTTCTCCATCGCAGGGGATAATATCGCCGGCTTCCACCAGCACCACGTCGCCTTTGCGCAGCGTGTCGGCGGAGACGCTCTGCCAGCTGGCGCCGTAGCGCGGCTCGCCGAGCTTTTTCGCCTCGCTGGTTTTCTTCACGCCTTTTAAACTGTTGGCCTGCGCCTTACTGCGCCCTTCCGCCAACGCTTCCGCCAGGTTAGCAAACAGCACGGTAAACCACAGCCACACCGCGATGGCGCCGGTGAAGGCGGCGCTGCCGCTCAGCTGGCCCATCGCCATGCCAACGGCCAGCAGCGTCGTCAGGACGCTGCCCAGCCACACCATAAACATCACCGGATTGCGCACCTGCACGCGCGGATCGAGTTTTTTCAGCGCATCAAGCAGGGCGATATTAAGCAGACGCCCATCGAACAGCGCCAGTTGTTGACGACTCATGATTCCGTTATCCCTGAGTGAGTTGCAGATGTTCCGCTACCGGGCCCAATGCCAGTGCGGGAATGAAAGTCAGCGCCCCAACCAGCAACACGGTACCGATCAGCAGCGCAATAAACAGCGGACCGTGCGTCGGCAGCGTGCCGTTACCCACCGGCTGAATGCGTTTTACCGCCAGCGAACCGGCAATCGCCATCACCGGAATGATGATGCCGAAGCGGCCCAGCAGCATGCAGACGGCCAGCAGCAGATTCCAGAACGGCGTGTTGGCGCTGAGTCCTGCAAAGGCGCTGCCGTTGTTGTTGGCCGCCGATGAAACGGCGTAAAGCACTTCGCTGAAGCCGTGAATGCCCGGATTGGCCATGCCCGCGCGCCCGGCCTCGGTCATCATCGCCAGCGCCGTGCCCAAGAGCACCAGCGTCGGCGTGACCAGAATCGCCAGCGCGGTCATTTTCATCTCCCACACGTCGATCTTCTTGCCCATGTACTCCGGCGTGCGGCCAATCATGAGCCCGGCGATAAACACGCCCAGCAGCACAAACAGCAGCATGCCGTACAGGCCTGCGCCCACGCCGCCAAATACCACTTCACCTAACTGCATCAGCCACATCGGCACCATGCCGCCCAGTGCGGTAAAGGAGTCGTGCATGGCGTTGACCGCGCCACAGGAAGCCGCCGTAGTGATCACCGCAAACAGGCTGGAGTTGAGAATGCCGAAGCGCGTCTCTTTGCCTTCCATGTTGATGGCACTGTCCGCGCCCAGCGTCAAGAAGTGCGGATTTCCGCGAACTTCGGCCCACATCACAGCAATGACCGCCAGCACAAACATGATGCTCATAGCCCACAGCAGCATGTGGCCCTGACGCCGATCGCCGAGGTGTTGCCCAAAGGCGAAGCAGAGTGCGGCCGGAATCAGGAAGATACTCAGCATCTGCACAACGTTGGTGAGGGCGGTCGGGTTCTCAAACGGGTGCGCCGAGTTGACGTTAAAGAAGCCACCGCCGTTGGTACCCAGCATTTTTATCGCTTCCTGCGACGCCACCGGACCGAGCGGCAGCATCTGGTGCGCCCCTTCCAGGGTGGTGATCGCCTGATACGGCTCAAACGTTTGAATACTGCCCTGGCTGACGAAGAACAGCGCCATCAGCAGACTGATAGGCAACAGCAGGTACAGGGTGATGCGCGTCAGGTCGCGCCATGCGTTGCCCAGCGTAGCCAGCGAGCGGTTAGCGAAGCCGCGAATCAACGCAAACGCCACGGCGATACCGGTGGCCGCAGAGAGGAAGTTCTGCACCGTAAGGCCCGCCATCTGACTGAAATAGCTCAGCGTGCTTTCACCGGCGTAGGCTTGCCAGTTGGTATTGGTGACAAAACTGATGGCGGTATTCAGCGCCAGATCCCACGACAAACCGGGCAAGTGCTGTGGATTAAGCGGCAGCGCGCCCTGCGCCATCAGCATCACCAGCAGCAGCACAAAGCCCAGCGCGTTAAACAGCAGGATCGCCAGCAGATAGTGCGGCCAGCGCATGGCGCGCTCCTCCACGCCCGCCAGCCGCCACAGTAGCCGTTCACTGCGCGCCAGCAGCGGCTTGTCCGCCACCATCCGCGCCATAAAGCGCCCCAGCGGCTGTGCCAGCACCAGCAGCACCAGCATATACAGCGCAATCAGTAAAAACGCATTCGCCGCCATCAGAATGCCTCCGCGTTTAGCAGGGCATAAATCAGGTAGCCCAACAGAATAAAGACCAGCACGATGCCGGCGATAACGCCCACGCTCACAGCAACCTCCAGAAGGGATCAATCGTGCTGCAAGCATGCGCGGGAAGGCATAAAGAAGCGGTAAAAAGAGGCGAGGCAGGCGTAAAGAAAGTATAAAAATGGCGGTAAATTAAACGCTTTCCAGCGCCCACACGCGGTTGAGATCGACGTTTTGCCACAGGCCTTGGTTCTCTGCACCGGTGATGCTATCGGTGCAGAACGAATCGCCCAGATCCAACAGCTGCGGCTTCACCTCACGCTGCGCGTGCAGCGACCAGAACACATGCACTTTAGGCTTGAGCAGCGATTTCTCACCGGCCTGCACCACCAGCGCCACGCGGCCCGACGCCAGCCGCACCAGCGACCCCACGGGATAGATGCCGATGGTTTGCACGAAAGCCTGCAGCATCGTGCTGTCAAAATGCCCACGCCAGCTCAACATATGGTGCATGGCTTCCGCCGAGGTCCACGCTTTGTGATAAGGGCGTATTGAGGTCACGGCATCATAGACGTCGCACACCGCCGCCATGCGCGCATACAGCGAGATGGACTCGCCTTTGAGGCCGTGCGGATAGCCGGTGCCGTCAACCTTTTCATGATGATGCAGCGCGATATCCACCAGATCGTTTTCTGCGTCCGCTTCCATCAGGATCTGTGCGCCTTCAATGGGGTGCTGGCGCATGATGGCAAATTCTTCCTCGGTGAGTCGGTCAGGCTTATTAAGGATCGCCAGCGGCACGGCGGCTTTACCAACATCGTGCAGCAGGCCACCCATACCCACACGGCGCAGCTGCGCCTCGCACAGGCCCAGCGTTTTACCCAGCAGAATCATCAGACCGCACACCGCCATGGAGTGCAGATAGGTGTAATCATCGTGGTTTTTCAGCCGCGCGACGCTAAGCAGCGCGGTCGGCGCACGGGTAATAGAACCCGCGATCTCGTCCACCAGCTCAAGCGTGGACGCCAGATCAAGGCTCGCGCCCATGCGCGCTTCGTGAAACATCGCCCGCACCTTGGGCTTGCCCTGGTTGAAAATGGCCTGCGCCTGATCCAGCTCCTGGAAAAACGGCGTGCGAGGGATCGCCTTGCGCGGTTCAGCCACCGTCGGCGCTTGCACCGTGCGGTCAAGATCGATCCAGATCTGCTGAATCCCCTCATTACGGATCATCGCGATCTGGCTTTTATCGGTGATGAGCATTTGGTTACGAATGCGCTTGTCCCGGATCCACCACACTTCGAGTTTGTGGATAAACATCCCCTGTCGCAGTTCGTCAACGGTTATCAGCTTAATCACGATATCGCTCCTTAATATGCGTGGACAGTAGGAGGAGATATCGGCAGCGTTAAAATAAATCTTCAGGATGGATTTGCGCAAAATGTGACGATGTAATCGATTTAGATGCGCAGATTAACGGTAATTACTTGAATATTGGCGAAGTTTATCATAACGAAAAGGGTGGGTAACCGACGTGCTTTAATTGCACAGAGAGAGGTTAAAACGCGCGTCCGTGACGCGCTGTGAGGTCATTCGCAGAAGAGGCAAAAAGCGTGCCCGGCATCATCACGCCGGGCGTCTCTTTTAGCCCTTCTTCATCACGCTGCGGCGCGCCGCCACCGCCTGATGAATCACGGGTTCCAGCATTTTCGCCACGGCGGCAAACACCGGGACCACCACCGAGTTGCCAAACTGGCGGTAGGACTGCGTGTCGGAAACCGGGATGCGGAACGGTTTTCCGCCGGGCGTTTCAAAGCCCATCAGGCGGGCGCACTCACGGGGCGTCAGCCTGCGTGGCCGCCGCAGTTGGTTGTCAGCATCGGCAAAGTCGGCTTCGCCGAGCGCGCGGTCCCAGCCGCGGTCGATCAGGATCTCCGATCCATCTTTGTGATAGCGTGCAGAAAGCGTGCGCGCGATGCTGTTGGGATCGGTAGGATCGATCAGGCTGAAGCCAAAGCCGTTGCCTTTTGCGGCATGCTTTTTCGCATACTGGTACAGATAGTGCCAGAGCTTCGGCGTCAAAATGTATTTGCTGTCCACCTCCGGCTCCAGCAACTCGCCTAATGCAGGCCGCCGTGTGGGGAAGAACTGGCTGATGTGACGCAGCGTGAAGTCCTGATGCAGCTTCAGGTCTCGACGAAAGCCCACCAGCACAATACGCTCCCGGTGCTGCGGCAGAAAATGTTTGCCATCAATCACTTTCGGATCGCCCTTGCCGCTGTGCTGCGCATCCGCCACGTCATAGCCCAGCTCGTCGAGCGTCTGCATGATGACGCTAAAGGTTTTGCCTTTGTCGTGACTTTTGAGGTTTTTAACGTTTTCCAGCACAAAAATAGCTGGCTGTTTGGCTTTGATGATACGCGCCACGTCGAAGAACAGCGTGCCCTGCGCTTCACACTCAAACCCGTGCGCGCGGCCCAGCGCGTTTTTCTTGCTCACGCCCGCGAGACTGAACGGCTGGCACGGGAAGCCTGCCAATAGCACGTCGTGATCGGGCACGTGTGCGTTGATGTGCGCGTAAGCGTCCTGCTCGGTGATCGCTGGCGCGTGGCTGAGGGTGACATCGCGGATATCCTGATTAAACGTGTGGGCCTGCTCATCGTTAAACCAGTTGGCTTTGTAGGTGCGCACCGCCTCTTTATTCCATTCGCTGGTAAAGACGCACTGTCCGCCAATGGCGTCAAAGCCTTTACGGATGCCACCAATGCCCGCAAACAGATCGATAAAGCGAAACGCATAATGGGGATGGTGCGCAGGCGGTTCTGGCAGCATTTTTTGCAGCAGCGCGGCCTCGGCGGCCGTCAGCGACTTCGCCGCCGCTTTGCCATTGACCCAGCGGTTAAGCGTCTCGCGGCTCCACTCGTGGTTGCCGACTTTCCTCAGCAACTCCGCCACGGTTTTCTGGCCGTAAATCGCCAACACCCGCGCCATCAGTTTTTTATCGTTTTCCTGCTGCTGCTGCGCTTCCCACACGGCTTTCTCGTGCAGATCCTGCGCCAGCACCTCAAATTCAGACATAACGCCTCCAAAGGGTCTTATGGGTGAAACTGTATCACTCATTTGACCCAGAGATGCGTTTTTCTGCCACGGGCCGTGGCGGGGCTTGTGCCGCAGGCAGTGGCGGGGCTTGTGCCACTTGCAGTGGCGGGGCTTGTGCCGCAGGCAGCGGCAGGGTGCCTTTTCGCTGGCGCGGTGCCTCTTTCGTTCGCCACAGGCTGTGGCAGATGCTTTTGCCGCGCTGCGGCGACCGAGCAGAGGGCGCCAGGCCGCGCCCTCTGCACTCCCCGGCCCTGCGCCAGCCCCGCTCGCCGCTGCGCGGTGCCTTCACTCCCTCAGCCTTCCTGACGGACCGGCGTCGATTCGCTCCTGCTCAACGCCGCCTCTCGCGGCATCCATGCCGCTCGCCCTGGAAGGCCTCCTTCGTTCAGCGAGTGGGGATGGCGCTTCACACCCCTCGCTGCACGCCATGATTTTTTTCGCAGCTGCCGCGTGGCGGGAAGATTTTTAAGGTGCATCCAGGCGGAGCTGCTTTAAGCAAAATCTTTCTTTCGCGTTTTTAAGTCTTTTGAGGTTATTGGGTGGGTGAAAGACTTTTAAGTCACATCCTGAACGCGCGGTGTTAACCAGAAGCCGTTTCTGTCTTGTGTTTGTGTCTTGTGTTTCTGTCTTGTGTTTCTGTCTTCTGTCTTTTTCAGCCAGCCACTGTCTTCGCAGACCAGCTTACGGCCATACAGACAACGCCAGACAAAAAACAGAAAAAGGCTCTTAAAGGCGAGGTGTTGAGCGCCATCCGGAGCGCCGAACGGAGCGTGACGGCCAGGACGAAGCGGCAGGGATGCCGCTGAGAGGGCGGAATGAGCCAGGGATGGCGAATCCGCGCGGTCCGTGAGGCTGGCGCGGCGGAGTGAGGGAACAGCGGAGGCTGGCGCAGGGCGCGGATTGCAAAGGGCCGCGCCCATCGGCCCTTTGCCCGTACGCCGCAGCGGGGCGGCTGTAACTCCCGCAGGGTTAGCGGGCGGAACCCGCTCAGGGTTCAGTAAAGACCGGCTTAGCGGGCCGGACCCCGCTCAGGGTCCACCACCGGCTTAGCGGTCCACCCCACCCTCATCCCCCACTAATTTCGCCATCATCACGATATCGTGATATATCCCTTCCCGCAGACACGCTTGCCGCTTGACGCCCTCTTGCTGGAATCCCAGCCGCTCATACAGACGGCGCGCGCGGTGGTTATCGTGAAACACCTCCAGCTCAACGCGCACGATACCCAGCCAGTTGTAGGCATAATCCAGCGCGGTGCGAATCAGGGTTTCGCCGATGCCGCGCCCGCCAAACGCCGGATCGACGCTGATACCAAAGCTGATCACGTGGCGCGTGCGCGGACGCTGCTCCACAAACAGCGTTAGCTCACCCACCATCTGCCCGTCCAGTTCCGCCACAAAGCCGATATACCCCATCGCATCCATTTTTTCGAACTTTTGTTTCCAGGCGGCGACGCTGGGAAACGGCAGTTGGGTGGTCCAGCGATACACCTCCGGGTGACTGTATAAACGCTGGTAAGCGGCGGCGTCGCCGGGTTCACGTCCGCGGATCGTCAATTCCATATCGGTCATCCCTTTTTGCATGCACTAAGCTGTTAACTCTCACCGAACGGAAAGAGTGGCCTTATGTTGTATCGTCGTTTTGAACGTTTTATCAATATTTTCAAGGATGCACCAACGGATTCCCCACCCGACAGCGTGTGGCCGTTTTATTTTTACTACCTGCGGCAGGTGTGGCCCAGCTTTGCCGCCCTGCTGGTCGTGGGGCTGGCGCAGGCGCTGATTGAAGTGGCGCTGTTTAGCTACCTCAGCCGCATTATCGATCTGGTGAATCACGCCACCCCGGCCACGCTGTTGAGTGAACACTGGCCCACCCTGCTGTGGATGGGGTTTGTGGCGCTGATCTTGCGGCCGGTGGTCATCGCGTTACATGACATGCTGGTCCATCAGAGCATTAACCCCGGTATGACCAGCATGATTCGCTGGCAGCATCACAACTACATCCTGCGTCAGAGCCTGAACTTCTTTCAAAATGACTTCGCCGGACGCATTGCCCAACGCATTATGCAAACCGGTAACTCGCTGCGTGACTCCGCCGTGCAGCTGGTGGACGCCATCTGGCACGTGGTGATTTATGCCGTGACCTCACTGGTGCTGTTCGCCGAGGCAGACTGGCGCTTGATCATTCCGCTGGCGATCTGGATTGTGGCCTACAGCCTGTCGCTGCGCTTCTTTGTGCCGCGCGTGAAGCAGCGCTCGGTGGTCTCCTCGGAAGCACGCTCCAAACTCATGGGCACCATCGTGGACGGCTACACCAACATCGCCACGCTAAAACTGTTTGCCCATAACGATCTGGAAAGCCGCTATGCGCGCGAGGCGATCCAAGAGCAAACCGACAAAACCCAGCACGCCAGCCGCATGGTCACCACCATGGATATCACCCTCTCCACGCTGAACGGCTTGCTGATCGTCAGCACCTCTGGCCTGGCGCTGTGGTTATGGAGCGAGTCGCTGATCAGCGTCGGTGCCATCGCGCTCGCCACCGGGCTGGTGATCCGTCTGGTGAATATGTCGGGCTGGATCATGTGGGTGGTCAACGGCATTTTTGAAAACATCGGCATGGTGCAGGACGGCTTGGGCACCATTTCACAGCCGCTGAGCGTACAGGACGCGCCTAACGCACACACGCTGCGCGTCACGCGCGGGCAGATTCGCTTCGAGGATGTGCGCTTTGATTACGGTGGCAGCCGTCAGGTGATTAATCGCCTCAACCTCACCATTGAGCCGGGTGAAAAGATTGGCCTGATTGGCCCTTCTGGCGCGGGTAAATCCACCCTGGTTAACCTGCTGTTGCGTCTGTATGACATCAACGGCGGGCGTATCAGCATTGATGATAGCGACATCGCGCAGGTGACGCAGGCGAGCCTGCGCGGGCAAATCGGCATGATCACGCAGGACACCTCTCTGCTGCACCGTTCCATCCGGGAAAACCTGCTCTACGGACGCCCGGACGCCACCGAGGCGGAGCTACAGGCGGCCATTAAGCAGGCGCGCGCCGATGAGTTTATTCCGCACCTGTCCGATCCCCAAGGTCGAACCGGGCTGGATGCGCACGTAGGCGAGCGCGGCGTGAAGCTCTCCGGCGGCCAGCGGCAGCGTATTGCCATTGCGCGCGTGCTGCTAAAGAACGCGCCGATTTTAATCATGGATGAGGCCACCTCGGCGCTGGATTCCGAGGTGGAAGCGGCCATTCAGGAGAGTCTGGAAACGCTGATGCAGGGCAAAACCGTGATCGCGATTGCCCACCGTCTTTCAACCATTGCCAAAATGGATCGGTTGGTGGTGCTGGAGCATGGCGCCATCGTCGAGATGGGCAACCACCGCGAACTGCTGGCGCAAAACGGCTTGTATGCGCGTCTGTGGCAGCACCAGACCGGCGGGTTTGTCGGCGCGGACTAAGGGCCGCGTCGGTATGGCAGGGCGTCGCGCGCGTCGTGTTCCCAGGCGCGCACGCCGGCACGTTCCTGCACCAGAAAATCCGCCACCGCGTCCCGCAGCCCTTCATGGCACAGGTAGTGCCATGAGTGGGTGAGCTGGGGCACAAACCCGCGTGCCAGCTTGTGTTCGCCCTGCGCGCCTGCGTCAAAGCGCTGCAGCCCTTCGGCGATGGCGAAATCCATTCCCTGATAAAAACAGGTTTCGAAATGCAGCCGATCAAACTCGGCCAGGCATCCCCAATAGCGGCCATACAGCGTGATGCCGTCGGTGAGGCAAAACGCCATCGCCGCCGGCTGTCCCTGGATCGTGGCGATCACCACGCGAATCGCCTCCGGCATGCGCGCCGCCAGCAGGCTAAAAAATGGGCGCGTCAAGTAAGGATACTGGCCGCGCACCGCGTACGTGTTGGCATAGCAGGTGTAAATGAAATCCCACTGATCTTCGCGTAGCGCATCGCCGCGATACCAGGTGAAATCGAATCCGCTGGCGGCCACCTGTTCACGCTCTTTACGCAGCTGTTTGCGCTTGCGCGACATTAAGGTGTCGAGGAAATCCTGAAAATCCCGGTAGCCCGGATTGTGCCAGTGATACTGCAGACCCAAGCGCAGCAGCCAATCGGGCTGCTGCGTGAGCGCGGCATCGGCCTGCGGCGTGGTGAAGTTGATATGCGCCCCGCTCAGGCCGTGCTGGTGTAATTCGTCAGGTAACGCCTGCAGGATCGCGTTCACCGCGTGCGTCTCACCGAGCAGACGCGCCCCGGTGACGGGACTGAACGGGATCGCGCCCAGCCATTTAGGATAATAAGGGATGCCGGCCCGCTGGCAGGCATCCGCCCACGCGTGATCGAACACGTATTCTCCCTGCGAGTGGCGTTTACGGTAGCCCGGCAGCGCCGCGCGCAGCGTGCCCTGTTCACGCCACAGCAAATGATCCGGCTGCCAGCCCGTTTCCGGTCGCACGCTGCCGCTCTCCTCCAGCGTCAGCAGAAAAGCGTGACGCAGGAACGGTTGATTGTCAGGTAATAGGGCATCCCATTCTGCGGCGGCGATGTCCGCCATGGATGAGGCGTGTAAAAGCGGCATGAAAGGCTCCCGGCCAGCGCAACGCGAACGGTTAGTTCAGCAGGTTTTCTCCACCGGGGGAAGCCGCGACGCACGGATTGTGCAGGGCGTTTGCCGCAGCAGGGTTTCTGCTGCGTTCCATCCGGTATACTCTCGGCTACGCACCCGAACGGCAGCGTGTCGTTCGCGGTAATCGTCTTACAGGATCGATCAGGAGCATCCCGATGGCAAAAGCATTAGTGATTTTTTTACATGGTGTTGGCAGCAACGGCGCGGATCTGGCGGTGCTCGGCCAGCACTGGTCGCCGCTGCTGCCAGACGTGGCGTTTGCCGCGCCGGATGCGCCCTTCCCGTTTGAACATGCTATGGGGTACCAATGGTTTAGCCTGACCGGCATCACGCCCGAAAACCGGCCAGCGCGCGTGCGCGATGCGCGTGCGGCCTTTGATGAAACGCTGCGCGCGGTGATGACGCAGCACGGCATGACGGACGCGTGGCACAAGGTGATTCTGGTGGGCTTTTCGCAGGGATCCATTATGGCGCTGGACGCGCTGGCGGCTGGCCGCTATCCGCTGGCGGGCGTGGTGGCATTCTCAGGACGGCTCTCTTTTGACGGCGCGCTGTCGCCGCAGCCGCACGTGCCTGCCCTGCTGATCCACGGCAAAGCCGATGAGGTCATCCCCTTTAGCGAGAGTGAAAGCGCGGCGCAGCGCCTGAAAGCGGCGGGCGTGACGCTGGAGGCGCACTTTGAGACGCCCACTGGCCACACCATTTCTTCACAAGGCGCGATGCAGGCGGCAGCGTTTATTGCCCAGTGTCTGCAGGATTAAGGCCAGAAGCGGTTAAGTGCTTCCCAGGCCTGACGCGCAGCCACCTCGGCCGGCTGCGCTTTCAGCGCATCGTTAAACACTTCAATGCCCACCGGTCCGCAGTAGCCCGCGCTTTTCAGTTTGTCGACAAAGCGCCCCACGTCGATGATGCCGTCGCCGGGCAGCAGGCGCTGATGACGCGCATAGTCACTCAGCGCCGCGTTCTGCTGCGGCGGGTGTTCAGCCATGTCGCACAGCTGCACTTCATAAATGCGATCGGCGGGAATGCCGTCTAACTGTGCAGCATCGCCGCCGCGCGCGCAGATGTGGAACAGATCGATCACCAGGCCAATATTTGGCTGGTCGAGGCGCTGTAATCGCTCCCATGCCAGCGGCAGCGTGTTGTCAACGCTGCACCAGGCCATCGGTTCATACATGATGCGCATGTTGTAGCGCGCCGCTTCTGAGGCGAGCCAGCGCAGATCTTCGTCAATACGCGACGGCACGCAATCCTCACGCGTAGTGGCGGGTGCCTGAATGGTGTCGCAGCCAATGCGCTGAGCCAGCGCGATAAACGCACGCAGCTCCGCGCGTTTTTGCAGGCGCGCGTGGTCGGGCGCGCCGGTAAAGTCGCGCAGCACCTGCACATTGGTAAAGCCCAGCTGGAGCTGTTCGGCCAGCGCGCGGGTGTCAGCCTGCACGTCGTCCTGCCAGATCTCCACCTGGTCGAATCCTGCCGCGCGCGCCGCGCGCAGCTTCGCTTCTGGTTCACCGTTCAACAACACCAGGTTAAGGAATTTGAGGTTACTCGGCATCACGGGCTCCTTAATCGTCCGGATAAAGCGGTGACAGAAAGATGACAACGCCTCATCAGTATCTACCTCTAAAGCGTTATTTCAAGCCTGTGATGCGTTTCGCTTTCAGCCTAAGAGGTTTACTACGGCAAATCCCGCGAAGGTCATCAGCAGCGAACCGATCACGTGGATCATCACGCTCGACATCGCCCACAGGTATTTACCGCTTTGCAGCAGTCCGACAATCTCCGCCGAAAAGGTGGAAAAGGTGGTCAAGCCGCCGCATAAACCGGTGACAATCAGCAGCTTCCAAAAGGGATCGACCTGCGGATGGCGCACAAAAAAAGCCAGAGCCGCGCCAATGATAAAGCCGCCGACGAGATTCACCATCAGCGTGCCCGGCGGCAGGTTGGGGAAGAAGGCGTTGAAGCGCAGAGAAACAAGCCAGCGCAGCGTGCAGCCCACCGCACCGCCAAGCACGACAGCCAGTAATGATTTCACCATAATTGGAAACTCCTGAGGGTTTGGCGCAGGGCTGCGGCAGGACAGAAACGCGCCTGACACACCGCTGTCTCCCGCGCAGGGATACGAGTGTTGTCAGGCGTCATCAGCCGTCTGTTGCCAGAACGGCGGTTGGGAAAGGTGGCACGCCATCACCTTAGCGGCACGATAATACGCCGCCGTGGTCAAGGTGACAATATGCGCCCTGCAGCCGTACCCGTTCCGTTTTCACCACGCTGAACGGCCGGTTTAGCGTGATCCACCTGCTTACAAGGAATCCACAATGCACAGCGTGATTTTTGATACCGATATCGGCGTGGACGATGCGTTTGCGCTGGCCTATGCCGCGCGCACGCAGCAGCTGCTCGGCATTACCACGGTGTTTGGCAACGTGCCGGTGGGCCAGGCGGTGAAGAACGCCCGGCTATTTTGCGAGAAAATGGGTATCCGGGCGCCGGTCTATCGCGGCTGCTCGCGCCCGCTGGCGCAGGCACCGTCCGCACCCGCTTTGCTGCACGGCAAAGATGGGCTGGGCGACGCCTTCGACAATCCTTACAGCGAGGACGCGCCCAGCGCGGTGCAGTTCATTATCGATAGCGTGCGTGCGCAGCCGCACACGATCACGCTGGTTGCCATCGGCCCGCTGACCAATATCGCCAGCGCCATTAATCAGGCGCCCGACATTATTCCGCTGGTGAAAGAGGTGGTGATCATGGGCGGCGCCTTCGGCACCGACGGTCACGCGGGCAACGTCACGCCCTTTGCGGAGTTTAATATTTGGAAAGATCCGCACGCCGCCGATCAGGTGCTGGCCTCTGCGCTGCCGGTGGTGGTGCTGCCGCTGGATGTCACGCACAAGGTGCTGATTACCGGTGATGCGGTGCGCCAGCTTAACCAGCCGGTGCTCAGCGCCATTTGCCGCCCTTATCTGGCCTACAGCCTACAAAAAGAGGGCTTCGACGGCATGGCGCTGCACGATACGCTGACCCTGTCGTGGCTGGCGCTGCCCGCCGCGTTTGGCGTCACGGCCTCGCCGGTGCGCGTTGTCACGGAAGGCATTAGCTGCGGCCAGACGCTGCGCCGCCTCGGCACGCTCGCGTCGCGCCACGATCCCTTTGCGGACCTGCCTGCGCAGCGGCTGTGTCTGACGGTGGACGCCGACGCCGTGCGTGACCACTTTTTCGCCACGCTGCGCCGTTAATCACCGTCAACGGCTAAAGTGGATGACACCTTTGATCAGCGCGCGGTTGTTGATCACATCGGGTTCAAAGCGCGCTGCCAGCGTGGAAAAATCGTAGCGCTGGTTGAGCATCATGTCCGCATGAAGCGTGCCGTTTGCCATCAGTTCGCACACTTTTGCGAAATCTTCCCGCGTGGCGTTCCGGCTGCCGAGCAGCGTGGTTTCTCGCTTGTGGAACTCGATATCCGGGATCACCAGGTCGCCTTTATGTAGCCCGACAAACACCAGCGTGCCGCCGTGGCGCAGCCATTTCACCGCACCGTTCATGGACGCGGGGTTACCGGTGGCGTCAATCACCTTCGCCGCCAGTTTGCCGCCAAATCCGACGCGCAGTTGCTGCTCAAAATCCGCCGACAGCGGATCGTACGCGGTCAGCCCCAGCTGCTGCGCTACGTGGGTGCGGCGCGGCGCGCTGGTGTCCGCCACCGTAACCTGCGCGCCCGCCGCTGCCGCAATCGCCGCCACGCCGAGGCCAATCGGTCCGGCTCCGATCACTAATACCGCGTCGTCGGCCGCGATCGCCGCGCGGCGCACCGCATGGGCGCTAATGGCAAACGGCTCAATCAGCGCCGCCGCTTCCGGCGCCACGTCATCCACCGCCAGCAGATTGGTGGCAGGCACGCTCAGGTACTCGCAGAATCCCCCGTCCTGGTGCACGCCAATCACTGAAATGTGCTCACAGCAGTTGGTTTTGCTGCTCTGGCAGGCATCGCACTGCCCGCAGGCCACATAGGGGATCAGCGCCACACGCTGCCCCGGCGTAAAGCCGCACGTCGGGCTACCGCACGCCACCACCTCACCGCACAGCTCATGGCCGAGCACGCGCGGATAGCTGAAGAAAGGCTGGTTTCCCGCCCAGGCGTGAATGTCGGTGCCGCAGATCCCCGCGGTAATCACCTTAATCAGGACTTCCTGCGCAGCGGGCGTTGGCAGGGGGCGCGCTTGCCAGATCAGACTGCGGGGTTCATTCACCACCAGCGTTTTCATGGTTGTCATCGGTTTCTCCTGTGCTGTTGCCGCAGTTATGGCGAAAAAAGCGCGTTATCGCGTCATGCACCGACAGAAGTGTGAACCATCACGATTTATTTGGTCTTTATCTGGTTTTTAATCGCGCCAAAAACCGGAGAGTGCCGTGAGCCGAAGCCAACACCTGCGTCAAAACGTGATTAACCAAATGCTGGAAGCGATGACTCAGCGTCATGTTCGCTCGCCGCTGCCGCCCCAAGCGGCGCTGGCCGAAATGTTCAATATCAGCCGCACCACCGTGCGCCATGTGCTGCGCCATTTGCAGGCGCGGGGCGTGCTGGAGCAGGTGGGTGAAGCTTGGGTGATTGTGCGCGATCCGTGCGACGAGGACGGCTTTGACGCGCTGGCACCGCCGATCGAGCAGCAGACCAGACACTTTGAACACACCTTTTTCCAGCTGATCAATCAGCGGCAGCTGGTGCCGGGCGACCATTTCACCGAGCTGCAACTGGCGCAGCGCGGCAACGTCAGCCCGGTGGTGGTGCGTGAATTTTTACTGCGCTTTATGCGCTATAACCTGTTGGAGCCGGTAAAGCGCGGCCAGTGGCGCATGAAGAAGTTTGACCAGGCTTATGCGGAACAGCTGTTTGAGCTGCGCGAAATGCTAGAAACCCACGCGCTCAACCGCTTTCTGAATCTGCCTGCGCACGATGATCGCTGGGTGGAAGCGCGCACGCTGCTCGATCGCCATCGCACGCTGCGCGATACCCTTGCGCACGACTATCGCCAGTTCGCCGCGCTCGACAAAGCGATGCATACCCTGATTCTTTCCGCCGCCAATAACGTGTTTTTCACCCAGTCGCTGGAGATCATTTCGGTGATTTTTCACTCGCACTATCAGTGGGATGAAAGCGATTTGCAGCAGCGCAACATTGTGGCGCTGGAAGAGCATATGGCGATTTTAACGGCGCTGCTCAGCCGCCGCGATGCCGACGCCCAGTGCGCGCTGCACGCGCATCTGGAGACGGCCAAAAGCTCCATGGTGCGCTCGCTGCGGCAATTTCATTAAAACCCGATAAAAAACCGCAAAGCATAAGCCTCCGCACGGTTCTGAAACATCTACGCCACATTGCGCGCGGTTTGCTTCTAGTCTCCGATACATCCGCTGCGCCCGCCCCGTTTCCGGGCGCGCTAACACCCACAAGAAACTGCAGAACCCGGGAGGTTGTGATGGAAAAGAGTTCGGTTCAGGGACGCGACGATAGCGTGCGCCCGGACGCTGACGCCCTGGATTTTATCCCGGCGCGCGGGGATGTGGTGCGCTCACCGCGCATCAAGAAGATCCAGGTCACCGCCATGCTGCTGCTGCTGTTTGCCGCCATGATTAACTATCTCGACCGCAGCTCGCTGTCGGTGGCGAACATGACCATTCGCGGTGAGCTCGGCCTCTCCGCCACCGAAATTGGCGTGCTGCTCTCGGCCTTCTCCCTGGCCTACGGCCTGGCGCAGCTGCCCTGCGGCGCGCTGCTGGATCGCAAAGGGCCGCGCATCATGTTGGCGATCGGTATGTTTGTCTGGTCGCTGTTTCAGGCGGCCGCTGGTCTGGTGCACAATTTCACCCAGTTTGTGCTGGTGCGCATCGGCCTTGGCATTGGCGAAGCGCCCATGAATCCTTGCGGCGTGAAGGTGATCAACGACTGGTTCAATATCAAAGATCGCGGGATGCCGATGGGCATGTTCAACGCCGCCTCGATGATCGGCTTGTCCATCGCGCCGCCGATTCTGGCAGCGATGATGCTGGTGATGGGCTGGCGCGGGATGTTCGTCACCATCGGCGTGCTCGGTATGGCGCTGGCGGTGGGCTGGTATCTGCTGTACCGCGACCGCGACAACCGCACCCTGAGCGGTGAAGAGATTCACTACCTGCAGGCGGGCAGCGTGGCGTCGCGTAAAGAGCCGCTGAGTTTTGCCGAATGGCGCGGCCTGTTTAAGCAGCGCACCATGTGGGGCATGATGATTGGCTTTAGCGGCATCAACTATACCGCATGGCTCTATATCGCCTGGCTGCCCGGTTATTTGCAATCCACCTATCATCTTGATCTGAAAAGCACCGGCGTGCTGGCGGCCATTCCGTTCCTGTTTGGCGCCGCAGGCATGCTGCTGAACGGTTACGTGGTGGATGCGCTGGTGCGCCGCGGCCACGATGCCGTCAAGGTGCGGAAGGTGTCAATTGTCAGCGGTATGCTGCTCTCAGCGGCCTTTACTACCTTCGTGACGCGTGCCACTGACACCACCAGCGCGGTAACGCTGATTGGTCTGGCGCTGTTCTGCATCCACTTTGCCGGCACCTCCTGCTGGGGATTGATTCACGCCAACGTCACCGCGCGCATGACCGCTTCCGTGGGCAGTATTCAAAACTTCGCCAGCTTTGTGTTTGCTTCCTTCGCGCCGATTATCACTGGCTGGGTGCTGGATACCACCCAGTCGTTTAGCCTGGCGCTGATGATCTGCGCCGCCGTCACGGTGGTGGGCGCGCTGGCGTACTGGGTGTTAGTGAGGAAGCCGATCACGGATCGGTGAATCTGAGCGGATTCAGGGCGCTGGCCAAGGCGGTGGCCGGGCGCTGCGGGAGCCCGGCCCGGCCCGCAAAGCCGGGAAATCGTGAGCGGGGTCCGGCCCGCTCAACTGCCGGTGGAGGGTGAGCGGGGTCCGGCCGCTCAGCCGGCATGGCTATGAGCGGGTTTCGGCCGCTCAGCCGATATGGCTCTGAGCGGGTTCCGGCCGCTCAGCCGATATGGCTCTGAGCGGGTTCCGGCCGCTCAGCCGATATGGCTCTGAGCGGGTTCCGCCCGCTAACCGCACGGCAGTTGCAGCCGCCCCGCTGCGGCGTACGGGCAAAGGGCCGATGGGCGCGGCCCTTTGCAATCCGCGCCCTGCGCCAGCCTCCGCTGTTCCCTCACTCCGCCGCGCCAGCCTCACGGACCGCGCGGATTCGCCATCCCTGGCTCATTCCGCGCTCTCAGCGGCATCCCTGCCGCTTCGTCCTGGCCGTCACGCTCCGTTCGGCGCTCCGGATGGCGCTCAACACCGCCGCCTGTAAGAGTCTTTTCTTGTTTTTGGTCAGGTATTGTCTGGTCGGCTGTAAGCCGTTCTGCGAAGACAGTGGCTGGCTGAAAAAGACAAAAGACAAAAGACAAAAGACAAAAGACAAAAGACAAAAGACAAAAGACAAAAGATTCAAGACAGAAACGGCTTCTGGTTAACACCGCGCGTTCAGGATGTGACTTAAAAGTCTTTCACCCACCCAGTAACCTCAAAAGACTTAAAAACGCGAAAGAAAGGTTTTGTTTAAAGCAGCTCCGCCTGAACGCACCTTTAAAGTCCTACCGCCGCGCGGTGGCTGCGAAATACATAAAAGACCCACAGCGAGGTTTGGTAGCGCCATCCCCACTCGCTGAACGACTGAAGGCTTCCAGGGCGAGCGGCATGGATGCCGCGAGAGGCGGCGTTGAGCAGGAGCGAATCGACGCCGGTCCGTCAGGAAGGCTGAGGGAGTGAAGGCACCGCGCAGCGGCGAGTGGGGCTGGCGCAGGGCCGGGGAGTGCAGAGGGCGCGGCCTGGCGCCCTCTGCTCGGTCGCCGCAGCGCGGCAAAGGCACCTGCCGGTGCCATGGCGAACGAAAGAGGCACCGCGCCAGCGAAAAGGCACCTGCCAGTGCCATTGGCGAACAAAAATCGCTCCGTGCCAGCGAAACGGCACACCAGCCGCTGCCTGCGGCGACGCCACCCGCGCAGGGTAAGGCCATCCGCGCGGCCAGGCGCTACAATCGTTGCTCACACTCCCTCGCGATTGCCCACAGCTTATCGCGGATCACCTGCTTCAACTGCAGGGTGGCCTGCGACTGCGGCTGGTCGCGCAGGCTGATCAGCATCACTTCAAACGGCAGCGGCTGAGCCACCGGCAGCAGGGTAAGCTTGTCGGCGTAGCGGCAGGCGGTGAACAGATCCACCACGCCGACACCGCCGCCGGCCAGTACCATATCGGCAATTACCGAATAGGTTTTGATCGACAGCGACACCGGCGGGTTCAGGCCTTGCTCGCGCAGCGCGCGATGCAGCACGCGGCCTAGCGGATCCTGATTTTGCATCATCAGCAAATTGTTGGCGCACAGCCACGACAGCGTGACCGGGCCACTGTGGCGTTCATGCGGCGGCAGCAGCGCCACCATGGACGAGTGGAACAGCGGTTCTGCCATCAGCGCCGCATCCACCTGCTGGCCAAACACCAGCGCGAAGTCCAGCTGCTTAGACAAAATCATGTCGCACAAGGTGCTGAAGTGCTCGGTCACCAGCTCCACGTTCACCGAGGCCGCCTGCTGCCGCCAGTGCACCAGCGCCGGGGCCAACACCATCTGCCCAAACGCATGCGCCGCGCCCACGCGCACCGTCTGCCCTTCGCCACGCCGCAGCTGCTCGGTGAGCTGGGTGATGGCGTGTAAGCGCTGATACAGATCGTCCACTTCCGGCAACAACCGCCGCCCTTCGGCGGTCAGCATCATGCCCTGCGCATGCCGCTCAAACAGCGCAAAACCCAGCTGCTGCTCGGCGTGATTCAGTACCCGGCTAACATTGGGCTGCGACACGCTTAACAGACGCGCCGCCGCGCTGATGCTGCCGGTCTGCACAATCGCCTGAAACACTTCAATATGGCGCAGCCGCATGGGTTATTCGCCCCAGGTCGCTTCGAGTACGCGCAGCCAGTTGCCGTGACAAATCTTTTGCAGCAGCGCGTGCGAATAACCGCGCGCGGCCAGCGCCTGCACCACAAGGGGAAACCCGGCCACGTCCTGCATATCGCCGGGCATGGTGGCACCGTCCAGATCCGATCCAAAGCCCACGCCCTCCTCGCCCACTTTCTCCAGCAGGTATTCCACGTGGCGCACGATCGCGTCTACCGTGGTGGGGGCATGGCGATCGCCATCCTCGCGCAAAAACGGCACGGCAAAGTTGACGCCGACAAAACCGTCCGATTCCGCAATCGCCGCCAGCTGACGATCGGTGAGGTTGCGTGACTGCGCGCTCAGGGCGTGCGCGTTGGAGTGGCTGGCCACCAGCGGCGCATCGGTGATCTCGGCGGTGTGCCAGAAGCCCTTCTCATCCATATGCGACACATCCACCAGAATGCGGCGGCGATTGCAGTCGCGCACCAGCTGCTTGCCTGCCGCCGTTAAGCCGTTGCCCAAATCCGGCGAGGACGGATAGCGAAACGGCACGCCGTCGCCAAAAAGATTGGGGCGACTCCACAGCGGCCCCAGCGTGCGTAATCCGCTGGCGTAAAGCACATCAAGCACATCGCCGTGCGGGTCGAGCGCCTCTGCGCCTTCAATGTGCATCACCATCGCCAACACGCCCTGCGTCATGCATTGGCGGATGTCGCGCACGCTGCGGCAAATTTTTACCTGCCCGTTAGCAGCCTGCTCAATGCGCAGCAGCAGCGCCAGCATAGCGAAGGTGGCATCGCGCGCGGCGCTGATGGCCTCCGGCGGGAACGGCTCACGCTCTGGCGCGCTTCTTGCTACAAGAGGATGGGTTGGGGCCCACGCGGCAAAAATACCGCCCGCAAAGGCGCCCTGACGTATGCGTGGTAAATCGATATGGCCGCGTTCGGTACCGTGCAAAAAGGCCTGTACCGCGTCAGACGGGTGCTGTTCGCACAGCTTGCTCAACACATCGTTATGGCCATCGAAGACCGGGATGTTCAGGTTAAACGTTTCAGACATGGTGTATCGCTTCCCTGTTGGAAGGTGTGCGCAGGCGCTGCGAGCTGAGAGGGCAAGGTGCACCAAAACGTGGCACGCGCGGGCGTCGGCAACACAAGGTTGAAGCGGTATTAATCCCCCCGAGCGGGCGTGAAGTCAAGACAAAATAATGATGACATCTTAAATTTTTAATATATATATCAATTAGTTGGAGAGAAAATGGTTACCAGAAGACGCTTTCTTGCAGGATGCACCGCCGTACCGTTTTTATCTTACCTCAGCCTTAATAATGCCTTTGCCGCCACGCCACCCAGTATGCTGGTGATGGCGATGCAGCTCGACAACATCACCAGTCTCGACCCCCATGAAAGCTTTGAAGCTACCGGCGGCCAGATCTGCGGCAATCTCTATCAAAAACTGGTGATGGCCGATCCACAGCACGCCGACAAAGTGATCGGTCAGCTCGCCAAAAGCTGGGAGGTGAGCAGCGACAACCGCACTTACACCTTCCATCTGGACCCCGACGCTAGCTTTGCCGATGGATCGCCGTTGACCGCCGAAGATGCCGCCTACTCCATTGAGCGCATCGTGAAACTGGACAAAAGTCCGGCGTTCATCATCAACCAGTTCGGCTTTACCAAAGACAACGTGACGCAGCAGGTCACCGCGAAAGATGCCCATACGCTGGAGATGGCGCTGGGCGCGCCCGCGTCAGAAAGCTTCTTGCTGTACTGCCTCTCCGCCACGGTGGGCAGCATCGTGTCGAAAAAGGCCTGTGAAGCCAACCAGCAGAACGGCGACTTCGGTAACGCGTGGCTCAAGCAGCACAGCGCGGGATCAGGCGCCTTTACGCTGCGCAGCTGGAAAGCCAGTGAAACGGTGATACTGGAACTCAGCCCGCACTATGCCAGCCAAAGCGCCATCAAGCGCGTCATCCTCAAGCACATCGCCGACCCTGCGGCACAGGCGCTGATGCTGAAAAAAGGCGATGTCGATGTCGCCTACGATCTCACCACGGAGCAGCTGCTTCAGGTGAAGCAGGAGAGCAGCCTGCAGCTGGTCAATCAGTCGCTGTCGGCCATCATGCTGATGTCCTGCAACACGCAAAATGAATACCTGAAAAAGCCACAGGTATGGCAGGCGCTGAAGTGGGCGCTGGATTACGACAGCATCCAGAAAAATATCTTGTCGATGAGCTTCATTACTCACCAAAGCTTCCTGCCGAACGGCTTCCCGGCGGCGCTGGAGGATACGCCTTTTCATAAAGATGTGGCCAAAGCCAAAGCGCTGCTGGCGGAAGCGGGTTACCCGGACGGCTTTTCCATTACGCTCGATCACTACTCCATGCAGCCTTACCCGGACATTGCGCAGGCCATTCAAACGCAGCTGGGGGCGATTGGTATCAAAGTGTCATTGATTGCCGCAGAAAATCGACAGGTGCTCACTAAAATGCGCGCCCGTCAGCACCAGCTCGCGCTGACCGTCTGGGGCGCCGATTACTTCGATCCCAATTCCAATACCGAAGCCTTCTGCGTCAATACCGATAACAGCGACAACGCGCGCAGCCGCACGCTGGCGTGGCGCTGTAGCTGGTCCGACGCCACGTTCAACACGCTCACTGAGCAGGCGCTGCACGAATCCGATCCGGCCAAACGCATTGCGCTTTATCAGCAGATCCAGCAGCTGAGCCGTGAAAAAAGCCCGTTTATCTTCATGATGCAAAAAACCAAAAATGTCGCCTGCGGCCATGCGCTCAAAGACGTGCAGCTCACCGTGCTGGAGCAGTGGCCCTATGAGCAGGTGAAAAAAGCCTGATGCCGGTACTGAAAAACATTGCTCGAACCGTGGGCAGCTTGCTGCTCACGCTGTTTGGCCTCTCGGTGCTGACCTTCTTTATCGGGCGCGTGATGCCCACCGATCCAGTGCTGGCGGCGGTGGGCGACAATGCACCGCAGTCGGTGGTGGAGCGGGTACGCGCGGAAATGGGGCTGGATCAGCCCCTGTACGTGCAGTTTGGTCACTACCTCACCCAACTGCTGCACGGCGATCTCGGCCGGTCGGTGCTCACCTCGAATCCGGTGGCGACGGACATTGCCCGCTTCTTTCCGGCCACCATGGAGCTGGCCACGGCGGCCATTATCATTGCCGCGCTGGTTGGCATCCCGCTGGGCGTCTGGGCGGCGGTACGCCAGGGTTCGTGGGTGGATCAGACTATCCGCGTGGTGTGCCTGGCGGGCCATTCGCTGCCGGTGTTCGTGCTGGCGCTGCTGAGCCTGCTGGTGTTCTACGCCGTGCTGGGCATCGCACCCGGCCCAGGCCGTCAGGACATCATCTGGCAGGATATGGTGCCGCAGGTTACCGGGCTACTGACGGTGGACAGCCTGCTGGCAGGCGAATATGACGCCTTTCGCGATGCGCTGGCCCACATGGCGCAACCGGTGCTGATTCTGGCCTATTTCAGCATGGCCTACATCACGCGCATGACGCGCACGTTCATGCTTAATGCCCTGAGCGGCGAGTTTGTCATCACCGCGCGCGCCAAGGGGCTCTCCTCACGGCGGGTGATTTGGCGTCATGCGTTTCCCACCGTGGCGGTGCAGCTGGTGACCGTACTGGCGCTGACCTACGCCGGCCTGCTGGAAGGGGCGGTGGTGACGGAAAACGTGTTCGCCTGGCCCGGTCTCGGCCAATACCTCACGACCTCGCTGATGAACGCCGACATGAACCCCGTGGTGGGGGCAACCCTGCTTGTGGGCACCGTCTATGTGTTGCTTAACCAGCTGGCCGATCTTCTCTATCGACTTTGGGACCCGCGCGTAAAATGATCTTTTTCTCTCGTGAGTGGCTGCTGGACAGCACGCCCGCCAACCGCCGCCAGGCAGTATGGGGTCGGCGCTATCGCCTGTGGCTGAGCCTGCGCCGCCATCCGCTGGCAATGGCAGGCCTGGCGGTGATTATTCTGATGCTCTTGCTGGCGGCGTTCGCGCCCTGGCTGACGCCGTATCACCCCGGCGCACAGCAGCTGGAACAGCGTCTCGCCGCACCCTCGGCGGCGCACTGGCTGGGCACCGATGAGCTGGGGCGCGACGTCTGGACGCGCATTATCTACGGCGGACGCACCACGTTAGGCATGGTGATCGCCGTGGTGGCGCTCACCGCCCCGCTCGGCCTGCTGATTGGCTGCGTAGCCGGTTACGCGGGCGGCTTCGTGGACAAAGCCCTGATGCGGCTGACCGATATTTTCCTCGCCTTTCCGCGTTTAATTCTGGCGCTGGCATTTGTGGCGGCACTCAAGCCGGGCATTGAGAGTGCGATCCTGGCGATTTCTCTGACCGCCTGGCCGCCTTACGCGCGCCTGGCGCGCGCGGAAACCTTGCAGTTTCGCCGCAGTGATTTTATTGCTGCCAGCCGCCTTACCGGCGCCGCGCCGCTGCGCATCATTCTGCGCCATATTATGCCGCTGTGCGTGCCGAGCCTGGTGGTACGCGTCACGCTCGATATGAGCTCCATTATTATCACCGCTGCCAGCCTCGGCTTTCTTGGCATGGGCGCCCAGCCGCCGTCACCGGAATGGGGCACCATGATCGCCACCGCGCGGCGCTTTCTGTTCAGCGAATGGTGGGTGCCGCTGATGCCCTGCATCGCCATCTTCCTGACCTCACTGGCCTTCAACTTTCTCGGCGACGGTCTGCGCGACGTGCTGGATCCCAAGGAGCGCTAAATGTTGGTGGAAATTGAAAACCTGTGCATCGCATTTGGTCACGGCACGGAGCGCGTGGACGCCGTGCGCGGCGTTAACTTACAGATTGGCCGCGAAAAGTTTGCCATTGTCGGCGAGAGCGGCTCGGGCAAATCGCTGACCGCCCGCAGCCTGATGCAGCTTTTGCCAGGCAATGCGCAGGTTAGCGCTGACGTGCTGCGCTTTGATGGTATCGATCTGCGCGGCGCCAGCGAAAAGATACTGCGGCAGATTCGCGGCAAACGCGTCGGGTTTATCCTGCAAGATCCGAAATATTCGCTCAATCCGGTAATGACCATCGGTAAACAGATTGCCGAAGCCTGGCGCGAGCACAAAGGCGGCAGCCGCAAAGCCGCCATGCAGGCGGCGATTGGCCTGCTGGAGCAGGTGAAAATCCGCGATGCCGCCAGCGTCGCCACCCGCTATCCACATGAAGTGTCCGGCGGCATGGGCCAGCGCGTGATGATCGCCATGATGCTGGCTCCCGATCCCGAACTGCTGATCGCCGATGAACCCACCAGCGCGCTGGATGCCACGGTACAGGCGGAGATCCTCAAACTGATTGACGAACTGGTCTCTGCGCGCGGCATGGGGCTGATTTTGATTAGCCATGACTTGCCGCTGGTGTCGCACTTCTGCGATCGCGTGGCGGTGATGTACGCCGGACGCGTGGTTGAGCTGCTGGAGGCACACGCGCTGCAGCAGGCGCAACATCCCTATACGCGCGGATTACTGGCCTGCCTGCCCTCGCTGCGCCACCCGCGTGCGCGCTTGCCGGTGTTGCAGCGCGAGGCAGCATGGCGCGAATAATGCGGTTTCTTTTCTCCCTTTGGGGCCTTTTCCGTTTTTTTATACAGGCAGCGCATGATTGAGATCGAGAATTTAACCATCCGCTTTGGCGGCGTTACCGCGGTCAATAACGTGAGTTTTACGGTGGAAAACGGCGAAAGCGTGGGGCTGGTGGGTGAAAGCGGCTCGGGCAAATCAACGATTTTGCGCGCGCTGGCGGGCCTCAACGACCGCTGGCACGGTAACTTGCGCTTTGGCGGCATCACCCTCGGCCCGCGACGCAGCCGCGCCTTCTATCGGCAAGTGCAAATGGTGTTTCAGGACCCGTTTGGGTCGCTGCATCCGCGCCAGACCATTGACCGGATACTGCACGAGCCGCTGCTGGTGCACCGGCTGGATCGCGCCGAACAGCGCATCGCGCAGGCGCTACATGAGGTGGGCCTGCCGGCAAACGTGCGCTTTCGCTTTCCGCATCAGCTCTCTGGCGGACAGCGCCAGCGCGTGGCGATTGCCCGCGCGCTGATTGCCGAACCGGAAGTGCTGCTGCTGGACGAACCCACCTCGGCGCTGGATGTCTCGGTGCAGGCGGAAATCCTGAATTTACTCAGCGATCTTCGCAGCGAGCGTCAACTCACGTACATTCTGGTGACGCACAACCTCGCGGTGGTGGCACACCTGTGCCAGCGCATTGGCGTGATGCAGCAGGGCGAGATGGTGGAGCAGCTGAGCGCCGAGGACTTGCGCGCGCGCCGCATCCAGCATCCGCACACCGCGCAACTCTTTGATCTCAGTATGACGCTGGAGGAACCGGCATGAGCGTAAATTGGCAGCAGGCCACCGAGGTGGCGCAACAGATTGCCCAGAGCTGGCAGCAGCCGGGCGCGCCGGGCGGCGCCATCGCGCTGTTTGACGCGCGACAGCTGCACGCCATCCACTGCGCCGGACTGGCAGATCTGGCGCAGCAGACACCGTTCAGCGCCAATAGCGTAGTGCGCTTCGCCTCAATCACCAAGCACCTGTTTGCCGCGCTGGTGACCGGTCCGGGACGCCGCTATATGCAGTTGAGCGACCACCTGGCACAGCACTTACCGCAGCTCACCGGCGCCAACGGCCAGCTTACCGTGGGCCAGGCGCTGGACATGAGCAGCGGCCTGCCGGACGTGCGTGAAACCCTGTCGCTACTGGGGTTGTCGGTGTACAGCGCCAGCAGCGCCGCCGACCTGCTGGCGTTTATTGCCGCCGAGGGCGAGCTGAATTATCCGCCAGGCAGCGAGATTTCTTACACCAACACCGGCTATCGGCTGGTGGAAGAAGCGTTAAAAGCCAAGGGCGTGCGCTTCAACGATTTGCTGCAGCAGTACGTGTGCGAACCGCTGGGGATCGATCTTATCGCCCCGGAAACTTGGTTTGACATTGTGCCGGGGTTGGTGCCCGGCTACTGGCACAACGGCACGCAGTGGCAGCTGGCCAGCGCGGGGCTGCACCTTTCGGCGTCCGGCAGCGTCACCGGCAGCCTCGATCATCTGGTGCGCTGGCTGCAGGCGCTGTTAAGCCAGCACGGACCCGGAGCGGGCGTGTTGCAGCGGCTCACCGCGCCGCGCGCGCTCAACAGCGGGCGCATTAGCGGCTACGGTTTGGGCATCACCAGCATGACGCTGGGCAGCCAGACGCTGTTTGGTCACGGCGGCTCCCACGCCGGTTACAAAAGTTATTTTCTGCTGCATCCAGAATTGCAGGTGGGCGTGGCGATGGTCACCAATCGGGAAGATGTGGCCACCGCCGACTGCGCCCAGCGCGTGATGGCGGCACTGCTCAACCGCACGCTACCGGAGAAAGGCCACGATCTGACGCCTGGCCTGTACGTGGCGGAAAACGGCCCCGACTGGCTGGCGATTGAAGGCAACACCGCCACCTGGCTGGGCAACGCGGAAACGCTGCGCCGCGATGCCGTGCACGGTACGGCGATCTCGCTCTCCAGTATTTTTCCGCTGGCGCTGCGCCAGCAGGGGGAAGCCATTGTTGGAGAAATCGGTCATGCCGCGCGCCGTTTCGTGCCCGCCCAGCCCGACGGTGCCAGCCTGGAACGGGTACAGGGCCGCTGGTTCGCGCCGCCGTGGCGCAGCGAACTGGTGATTGAAGGCGATCGGGCGCTTTTAGGCATGGGTCCGGGAGCGCTGCCGATACAGTTGCAGTCGCTGGGCGGCGATCGCCTGCTGGGCACGATGAAGGACGGCCCGTGGGAGAAGCGATTTGCGCTCGCGCGTGAAGGCGATAGCCTGCGGCTGCTGATCAACCGCAGCCGCGTGGTGCGCTTTTCCCGTTAGCGCACGGTATGGCGCAGCCGACCGATGTGCTCAATCTCCACTTCAATTTCATCGCCGGGGAACATAAACAGCGGCGGCGTGCGTTTTTTGCCCACGCCGCCCGGCGACCCGGTGATGATCACATCGCCCGGCGACAGCGGGCTGAACGCCGAGATGTACTCGATGATCTTGGCAACCGGATGCACCATGCTGGCGGTGGTGTCGTTTTGCACTTCGCGCTGATTGAGCCAGGTTTTGATCGCCAGCTGCTGGGGATCGGGAATGGCGTCCGCAGTGGTCATCCACGGCCCGAAACCGCCGGTTTGCTGCCAATTTTTGCCGGCGGTGAACCAGGTAAACTGCATGTCGCGCACCGTGGCATCCATAAAGCAGCTGTAACCCGCCACGTGCGCCAGCGCGTCGTCAGCTTTCACCTGATGCGCGGGCTTACCGATGATCACCGCCAGCTCACCTTCATAATCAAACTCTTGGGTGGTGGCCGGCTTCAGCAGCGGCTGCTCGTGTCCCGCCAGCGAATCGGCAAAGCGCACAAACAGCGTGGGGGCTTCCAGCGTGGCGGCAAACTCTTTGCGTTTATCGGCGTAGTTCATGCCCACGCAGAACACCTTGCCCGGATTCTCCACCACCGGCAGAAAGCGCAGGGCGCTAAACGGATAATCGATCGCATCGTTGTTGAAGGCGGCAAGATCGCCCAAGCCGCCGCGCTGCAGCAGGGTTTTCAGATCGGGGCACGCCTTGCCTAACCGCAAGCCGATATCCACTACCCCGTCTTCTTTGACGATGCCGTAACTTTTTTTCGCCTGATCAATAAGATAAAAACTGCAAAGCTGCATGACTGCCTCGTTATTTCTCTGAAATTGTGCGCAGCGTATCAAAAGCCCGCCGGGAATGCGGTACGACCTGCCAGGAATTTTCTTAACTGGCGAAGCCTATCCCTTCCAACGCCCGCCGCTTACGCTTGCGTACTCGCCAGATAGGAAAACGCACTCAGCAAGCTGACCAGCGTGGCCATGCTTTCGGCGCGGTAGCCAACGGTGACGCCGTCGTGCCGGGTCACGCCGGGGATCAGGCAGAACAGATCCGCTAACACCGGCCTGGTCGCCTGCAGCTGCATCGTGTAGGGCGCATGCAGATAGCGCGTCGGGGCCGGTTTCGCCTGGCGCACTGCCGCGCTGGCCGCCTCGCGCAGCGCGTTTTGCGCCGCCTGCGGACTGAGAGATTCTGCACAGGTATGAGAGATGGCGCGCTTTACGCGCACATACTCCACCTCGGGATAGCGTTCGGCGAGGAAGCCTTGCAAACAGTCGTCCCCGCTCACCAGCCACAGCGGGGTACCCTGCTCAGCGGCGGCGGCGGCATAAATATCGGTTTCCCCCATCACGCGATCGTTGATGTGGATGCGCCAGAAGGCGCGGCCGTTGATGGTATGCGCCAGCACCCCCGGTTCGCCCGCCGCGCTGTGGTAGCCAATGCAGAACAGCCCGTCGAACCGCTGCTGCTCCAGCCCTTCAATCATCGACAGCGCGCGCGGTTTGCCCTGCACGAGGCGCGCGCGCGGATCGATCTGATCCGCACGCAGATTGGTCATCTGGGCGTGGCTATCTGCCACCACCACCTCGGTGGCACCGCCGGCAAACGCCCCGTCAATGGCGGCATTAATCTCCTGCTCCATCAGCGCGCGCGCCAGCTGATGCTCGGCGTGGCCCGGCGCACACTGCTCGGGGCGCATCACGCCCGCAATGCCTTCAATATCGGCGGAAATAAAGATTTTCATGCAGTTAACCTGTCGAGAATATCGGTGAGTGAGGGGCGATGGTGGCCGCGAAAACCGCTGACCGCCTCCGCGCATAACAGGGCATCCAACACCGCGTGTTCGGTGGCGTCCGCCGCCGCGGCCAGCAGCGGTTCAAGCGCCGCCTCTTCGGGCGGCTGCGGCTGCGGTTGGGTAGAGAAGGCCACGGCGATGTCGCCGGAGCCGTGGCCCCAGTAGCTGCCCAGGCGCCCTAATCCCGCGCCGGCGCGCCGGGCCACGCGCTTGAGCTGGCGTGCGTCCAGCGCCGCGTCGGTGGCCATGATGATGATGATTGAGCCCGCGTCGCGCTGGGGTGCGAGCGCGGGCAGCAGCGGTGCGATAGCCTCGCCCAGCCGCACGCCATCCAGCGTCAGCGCCGTCAGTGCGCCAAAGTTGGCCAACACCAGCACGCCAAGCGTGGCGTTGAGCGCGGGGATCACGCGCGAGGCGCTGCCAATACCGCCTTTAAGACCAAAGCAGCTCATGCCGCGCCCGGCACCCACGCTGCCGCGCGCAAAGTCGCTCGCCGCCTCAGCCAGGGCGGTCTGCGCCATGGCTTCGGTGACCGCCAGCGCCTGAATGTCGTTGAGCCAGCCGTCGTTGCACTCCAGCGCCAGCGGATTCACGGTGGGTAAACTGCGGCCCAGTTCAGGATTGCGCTGGATGGCATCGCGCACCAGCGCGGTATACAGCGTGCCCATCGCGAGCGTGTTGCTGAGCAGAATCGGCGTTTGTAGTACGCCCAGCTCCTCCACCTGCACCAGTCCCACCGGCTTGGCAAAGCCGTTAAACACCGCCGCGCCGCAGGGCAGCGGCGTCAGGAACAGATTGTCGCCCGGCGGCACAATGGCGGTGACGCCGGTCTGCCGCTCTCCCTCAGCCAGCGTCGCGTGGCCGACGCGCACGCCGGGCACATCGCTGATGCGATTGGTCGGCCCGCAGCCGCTGCGCGGCTGGCCCAATTGGCGCTCGCTGCGCCAGCGCTGTAGCAGCAGCTCGCGCTGCAGGTGTTGAAAATCCATGGTTAACTCTTGAGTTTGGGATCGAGCGTATCGCGCAGCGCGTCCCCGAGCAGGTTAAACGCCAGCACGGTGATAAAAATGGCCAGCCCCGGGAAGACGCTCACGTGCCACAGGCCCGCCATCATCATGCTGCGGCTCATGGCGAGAATATTGCCCCACTCCGGCACGTCCGGTTCCGGCCCCAGGCCAATGAAGCTCAGACCCGCCGCCGTGAGAATACTGGTGCCGATGCGCAGGGTAAAATAGACAATCACGTTAGAGAGCGTGCCCGGTAAGATGTGGCGCAGCAGAATCACCCGATCGCGTGCGCCCGCGCAGCGTACCGCCTCCACGTAGGCGGTTTGCTTCAGCGTTAAGGTTGAGGCGCGCACGATGCGGGCAAACACCGGCACGCTGAACACCGCCACGGCGATGATCACGTTGTTCAGGCCTGGGCCGAGGATCGCCACCACCGCAATCGCCAGCAGCATGCCGGGAAACGCGAACAGCACGTCCGAACCGCGCATGATCAGCATATCCACCCAGCGACCGTAATAGCCTGCCAGCAGCCCCAACAGCACGCCCACCACCATGCCGAGCGTGACTGACACAACGCCCACATAGAGCGAGATGCGCGCGCCGTAAATCAGGCGGCTCAGCAGATCGCGTCCCAGCTCGTCAGTGCCCAGCCAGTGGGCTGCCGACGGCGGTGAAGAGAGCGCCATCCAGTCGGGCGTCATGGGATCCATCGGTGCAAGCCACGGCGCCAACACCGCCACCAGCACCAGCAGCAGCACAAAGCCGCCGGACGCCAGCGCCAGCGGATTACGCACAAAGGCGTGCAAGAAATCGCGCCACGGCGAACGGATCACCTCTTGCGGTACAAGCGTTAACGACTCGCTACTCATTACGGCTCCTGTTGCAGACGAATAGCCGGATTCACCACGGCATACAGCAGATCCACCAGCAGATTAATCACGATGAATTCAAACACGAACAGCATCACCAGCGCCTGGATCACCGGCTGATCCTGCGCCTTGATCGACTCGATCAACAGCCAGCCCAGCCCCGGCCAGTTAAACACGCTCTCCACTACGATCGATCCGCCCAGCAGAAAGCCGAACTGCAACCCCAGCATAGTGATCACCGGGATCAGCGCATTGCGCATCACGTGTTTCCACGTCACCAGCCGGTTGCGCAGCCCTTTCGCTTTGGCGGTGCGCACGTAATCCTCCTGCGCTACCTCCAGAAAAGCCGATCGGGTAAAGCGCGCCATCACCGCCGCCACCGACGATCCCAGCGTGATCGCCGGCAGAATGATATCGCTGGCGCGGGTGAAGCCGCTGACCGCGAACAGGCCAAACGGCATCGCCACGAACTGAATCAGCAGCAGGCCGAGCCAAAAGGTGGGCATGGAGATGCCGCCCACCGCGAGGCTCATGAGCGTCCAGTCTTGCCACTTGCCGCGCTTGAGCGCCGCCAGCACGCCGAGCAGCAGGCCCAGCACCACCGACCAGGCGAAGCCCGCCAGCGCCAGCCACAGCGTGGGCATAAAGCCCTGTTTGATCACCTCGAGTACCGGCTGCTGCGTGCGGTAGGTGACGCCTAAATCGCCGCGCAGCAAGCCACCTATCCAGTTAACGTACTGCTGCGGCAGCGGATCGTTGAGGCCCAGATGCGCGCGTGCCGCTTCCACCGCTTCAATCGGCGCGTCCGGCCCGGCGTAGATACGCGCCGGGTCGCCGGGCAGCAATTTAATAAAGCCAAACACCAGCAGTGAGACCACCAGCAGGACCGGGATCATCTCCAGCAGTCGGCGAAGGATATATGCGAACATGCGTTACCTATCGTGTACAGCCGTGAGGGAGGTGGAAGACCGCAACGGCCTTCCACCCGCGCATCAGTTGAACGTGGCTTGGTTAAACAGCAGATTGCCATCGGGCAGCATGGAGACGCCGTTCAGCGTGCTGCGCTTGCCCACCAGGTTGTCTGGCGTTCCGAGAAACGCCACGGGCGCCGCTTGCCACAGCAGCGTCTGCGCTTGGGCATAGGCCTCGCCGCGCCGCGCCGGATCGGCCGTCGCCAGCCCCGCTGCAATCGCCTTATCCACTTCAGGATTGCTGAAATACGAGACGTTATAGGAGGTCGGCACCCAGGATTCCGTGGCAAAAAGCGGACGCAGCGCCCAGTCGGCGTCACCGGTGGAGGTGGACCAGCCGCCGTAGTAGAGGTCGAACTCCGCCTGCTTGGGATCTTTCACGCCCCACAGTTTGGCGTTGCGCGTACCCGAGTCCATCGGCGTAACCGTGGCGCGGATCCCTACCGTGGCGAGCTGCGCTTTTAACACCTGGGCGGCGCGCACGCTGGCCGTGGCGTTAGTGACCCACAGTTTGAGATCCAGTCCGTTGGGGTAGCCCGCTTCTTTCAACAGCGCTTTGGCTTTGTCCGGCGCATAGCGGTAGTCCGGCGTGGCCTGTTTTTGCCAGAACTGCACGCCTTCCGGCATCGCCGAGGTGGCCGGTTTCCCCATGCCGGCGAACGCCACTTTCAGCCACAGATTACGGTCCAGCGCATAGTTAATTGCCTGACGCACGCGCACATCGGCCAGCGGTTTGTGTTGGGTATTGATCGCCATGTAATAGAGATAAATGCTGGGATCGCGCTGGATCGCCAGCTTGCTGTCACGCTGGACGGTGGCGATAAGATCCGACGGCAGCGGCCAGATCGCATCGACCTGCCCCGATCGCAGCGCCGCCACGCGCGTGGCGTCTTCCGGGCTCGGTGAGAAGATAACGTTATCCACTTTGGGCCAGCCCGCCTGCCAGTAATGCGCATTTTTCACCAGCTTCACCGCTTTACCAGGCTGCCACTCCGCGAAGGTAAACGGGCCGGTGCCGACCGGATGCAGGCGCAGCTGCGCTTCATCCGGGTATTGTTTGAGTATCGCCGGGCTCCACATCACCGCCGACGGGTGCGCCAGGGTATTAATAAACGCGCCGAACGACTGGTTGAGCTGAATCCTGACCCGATCCGGCGCCAGCACCGTGACCGTCTCAATCATTTTATAGAGACTGTTGCGCTTCAACCCTTTCTTCTGGTCAGCCAGCCTGTCCAGATTCGCCTTGACTGCGTCGGCATCAAACGGCGTGCCGTCCTGGAAGGTGACGCCTTGACGCAGCGTCAGGGTAAATTCAGTGGCGTTGTCGTTGCTGGTGTAGCCGGTGGCCAGCCACGGCTGCAGCTTCATGTGCGCATCAAACTGGAACAAGCGTTCAAAGATGCCGCTCTGCACCGAATAGCTGACGTTGTCGGACGTGTCGTGCGGGTCGAGGCCGGTGATATCGGCATACACGGAAATGCGTAAATCCTGTGCCTGGGCGGTGGCGGCCAGCGCCACGGTGAGGCTCAGGGTTAACGCGGCACGGCGGTAGATCGGTTGCATACATTCTCCTGGTCGGGGATTAGCGCGAAGCAAGGTCATCGGCGACCCAGTGCTGCGGTGCCACTTGGCGATAGCGGGGTTTCGTCACCGTTTCCCCCGCCTTACGCAGCGGCGACGGGATTTCGCTGTCGTCGAAGGCGCGGGGCTGACGGTGCTGCGGATCGGCCACCGGCACCGAGGCCAGCAGACGTTGGGTATAGGGATGCTGTGGCTGATTAAAGACCGACTGGCGTGGCCCGACTTCGACAATCTGACCGAGGTACATCACCGCCACCCGGTTGGCGATGCGTTCCACCACCGCCATATCGTGCGAGATAAAAATCCACGCCACGCCGGTTTGCTGTTGCAGATCCATCATCAGGTTGATCACCTGCGCCTGGATCGACACATCCAGCGCCGAGACCGCCTCGTCGGCGATAATCACTTTGGGTTTCAGCGCCATGGCGCGCGCAATGGCGATACGCTGACGCTGACCACCGGAAAATTCATGCGGATAACGTCGCGCGTGCGACGGGTGCAGTCCCACGCTCTGTAACAGCGCCTCGACTTGCGGGGTCGCTTCGTCGAGCGACTTCACCAAGCCGTGCAGCAGCAGCGGCTCAGCGATGGTAAAGCCCACGGTTAAACGGGGATTCAGCGATGCGTACGGGTCCTGAAACACCATCTGCATCTCCCGGCGCAGCGGGTGAAACTGCGCGTCTGACAGCTGTGCGATCTCCTGCCCTTGAAAATGCACGCTATCGGCCTGGCTGCGGATCAGCCGCATCAGCGCGCGACCGGTGGTGGATTTGCCGCAGCCGCTCTCGCCGACAATCGCCAGCGTCTCGCCGGGCCACAGGGCGAAGTCGATCTGCTCCACCGCATGCACCTGATGCGTAAGCCCGGAAAAGATGCCGCTGCGCACCGGGTAATACACTTTCAGACCGCGCACATCCAGCAGCGGTGCCTCGTGATAGCGTGCGGTGCGCTGCTCGCCATGCGCCGCCGCAGGCGCGCCCGGCAGCGGAAAGCGCTGCGGCCAGCGGTGCGCGCGCATATCGCCGAGCTTCGGCACGGCGGCCAGCAGCGCCTGCGTGTAGGGATGCTGCGGCGCGCGAAAGATGTCGCTCACCGTGCCCTGTTCGACCACCTCGCCGCGCAGCATCACCACCACGCGATCGGCGATTTCCGCCACCACGCCCATGTCGTGGGTAATGAACAGCACCGCCATCTGCTTGTCACGCTGCAGGTCGCGCAGAATGTGCAGAATGCGCGCCTGCACGGTGACGTCTAGCGCGGTGGTCGGCTCATCGGCAATCAGCAGTTGCGGATCGCAGGCCAGCGCCTGCGCAATCATCACCCGCTGTCGCATCCCGCCGCTCAGCGAATGGGGGTAACTTTTCATGACGCGATCGACATCCGCAATGCGCACCTGGCGCAGCAGCGCACGGGCCCGCGCGTCGGCCTGCGCCTTATCGCACAGCTGATGATCGCGCAGCGCCTCGGTGAGCTGATCGCCAATGCGCAGCACGGGATTGAGCGACGTCATCGGCTCCTGAAAAATCATCGCCATGTCACGGCCGCGCAGACGCTGGCGCTGTGCCTCGCTCAGGCGCTCCAGCGCATGGCAGGTTCCCTGACGATCGCGGAACAGCATACTGCCGCTATCCACCCGGCCTGACGCGGCGAGCAGCCCCATCACCGCCAACGACGTGACCGATTTACCGGAGCCGCTTTCCCCTACCACGGCGACGATTTCGCCGGGATAGAGGGCAAAACTGATGCCTTTTAACGCCTGATGTTCACCGCTGCGGCCGCGAAACGAGACGCTGAGATCCTGAATCGCCAGCACCGGCTCGGCAGCGTGGGGAGCCACTAACGTATCCGTCATCGTTGCCTCTTAGGATGAAGGCCAGATTTGGCCTTGGGAGTAAGTTAAAAAGGGCGCGCTGTCGGCGGCGAGCCATAGCGGGCCGTCGAGATCGACATATTCCGCGGCGGTGGCGACCGGCAGCGCGGCTTCCATCGCCAGTGAAGATCCGAGCATGCAGCCGACCATCACGCGCACGCCCTGCTGCCGCGCCGTTTCCACCATCGCCAGCGCTTCGGTAACACCGCCGCACTTATCCAGCTTGATGTTGATCATCTCGTAGCGATCGGCCAGCCGAGCGATATCCGCGCGCGTGTGGCAGCTCTCGTCGGCGCACAGGGGAATGGGGTGCGGGAAATCAGCCAGCGCCTGGTCCTGCCCGGCGGGCAGCGGCTGCTCGACCATAGCGATGCCATAACGGGTGAGCGCCGCCAGCAGGTCGGGCAGATTCAGGTCGACCCAGGCTTCGTTGGCGTCAACGATCAGCGTGGCTTCGGGCGCGGCGGCGCGAATAGCGGCGACCTTCGCCAGGATAGCGTCACGGTTGAGTTTGATTTTGAGCAGCTGCGCGCCGCGCGAGACGGCATCGGCGGCGGCGGCGGCCATGTTGCTCTCGGTGTCGAGGCTCAGGGTTTCCGCGACAATGAGTGAGGCCGGCGCGCGCTGGTCGCAGGCTTGCCACAGCGTCTGCCTGGTTTGGGCGGCCTCCAGCCGCCACAGCGCACAATCCAGCGCGTTACGCGCCGCACCAGCGGCCAGCGCCTGCTGCAGATCGTGCCGACTCAGTCCGCTTTCTACGTCGCGTCGCAGGCTTTCCAACTGCGCGACGACGCTCTCGGCGCTTTCACCGTAGCGCGGCGTCGGCGTGCATTCGCTGCGGCCAATAAAGCCGCGCTGCTCCAGCGTGACCCGCACCACCGTCACGGCGGTGCGGGTGCCGCGCGCAATGGCGAACGGACGCGCCAGCGGCAGCGCAATGACCTCTATCTGCATGCGCCGCATCTTAGCCACGCGCCTGCAGCAGTGCGGCGATGGCATCGATGCCAAACCGCACGGGATCGGTGGCCGGCACGCCAAACTCTGCCTCGAGGCTGGCGCAGTAATCACGCGCTTCCGCGTCGCTGTAATTGGAGGTGTTGATGGCAAAGCCCGCCAGCTGAACGTGGTCGCTGGTGACCGCGGCGGCGTGAAGATTGGCGTCAACGCAGGCGCGCAGGCTGACCATTGGCTGGTGCGGCAGGTGGCGCATGTGAGGACGGCCCATTTCGTGGCACATCACCAGCCAATGCGGCTGAGCACCGTGAATCAGCCCCATGCTGACGCCCGCGTAGGAGGGATGGAACAGCGAGCCCTGACCTTCGACGATGTCCCAGTGGTCGGCGTCGTTCGCCGGTGAGAGCGCTTCGGCCGCGCCGGCGATAAAATCCGCGATCACCGCATCGATCGCGATGCCTTCACCCGCCACCAAAATGCCGGTTTGGCCAGTCGCGCGAAAATCGGCTTTCATATCCCGTGCGCGCATGGCCGCTTCCAGCGCCAGTGAGGTGTACATTTTCCCCACGGAGCAGTCTGTGCCGACAGTAAGTACACGCTTACCTGAGCGTTTTTTGCCGCTGCCCACGGTGAGCGTTGGCCGCATGTGGCGCAAATCAAACAGGGCCACGCCGTGCTGGGCCGCCAGCGCCACCAGCTCGGGTTCGTCAATCAGTCGATGGTGCAGTCCGCTGGCCACGTTCATGCCTGCCTGCAGGGCGCTTTTAATGGTATCGAGCCAGTGCGGCGGCAAATAGCCGCCGGCATTCGCGGTGCCAAGCACCAGCGTTTTCGCACCGCGCTGTTTGGCGCTGGCGATATCCAGCACGTCCAGCCCGAGGCTGACGGTGCAGCCTGGCAGAGCGAGTTCGCCAACGCACTGTTCAGGTCGCCAGACCTGTACGCCGCGCGCCGTTTTTGCCGCCAGCGGATCGGTGACATCGCCAAGGAACAGTAAATAGGGTTGAGGGATCAGCATGATGTTTCTCATTTCAGACGGGTTAGAGGGTCTGAAGCGACTATTTCACGGGGGGAAAACGCTGACGAATGCTTGTTTAGCGGCGGGGTATAACCCCAGGCTATAGCCAGATCAAAAGGTGATGACGACGGGCTTTAAAGGCGGTGAGTGCGCGCGCAGACGGCAAAATAGGTGGCGCAGCGATAAGAAATACGTTGGGATTGACGGGGTAAGGAAGAGGGAAACCGCGAGGCGGGACGCAAGGGTGTGCAGGCCCACCTGACGCGCGGTTTTGCGACGATCAGTGCAGCGCACCCGGCGGTACGTGCTTGAAGGTTTCGACGTAGGCGCGGAATACGTAGCGGATAAAACGTTTCATGGAGTACCTGACTCAAATATTGTTGAAAAATTGCGCGAAAAGTATAGCGAACGGCGCTTTTTCACGCAATTATTTTTGAACCAGATCACAAAATGGCGGATTGCTGCCGCTGAAGCTTAGCGGAAGAGTGCCAGGTGCTGAATCAGAATGGTTGAGCCGATACAGATCAATACCACGCCGCCCAGCACTTCCGCCCATTTGCCCAGCAGCGGCCCCATGAAGCGGCCGACCATCACGCCGGTGGTCGCCATGACGGTCGTGGCGGCACCAATGGTTAATGCCGTCAGGACAATATTCACCTGCAGAAACGCAAGGCCGACGCCCACGGCCAGCGCGTCGAGGCTGGTGGCCACGGCGGTCAGTGCCAGCACCATAAAACCGTGACGCTGCGGCGCTTCGCACGGCTCCTCGGTGGTTTGACGGAAGCCTTCCATCATCATACGCGCGCCCAGCACGCTCAGCAGACCAAAGGCCACCCAGTGATCCCACGCCATGATATAGCGACTGGCGGCGAGGCCGATTGCCCAGCCAATCAGCGGCGTGATCATCTCAATGGCACCGAAAATCACCCCGGTGCGTAACGCCTCTTTAAAATTCGGACGATGCAAGGTGGCGCCTTTGCCCAGTGCCGCAGCAAAAGCGTCCATTGACATGCCAAAGGCCAAAATCAGCGTTGCGATAAAAGTCATGGGTTTTCAGCCAACGCGGTAAATTTGCGCTTAAATCAGCAAATCTCCGCCTCTGTTGTTCAGTTATGAAAAAGTGGACGCAGTCTAGCATGCAAAATAGTCGAAAAAAAGACAGTAAAATCAGGGATTTAATTATAGCAAAGGCTATAACTCTTTGCTCATGCTGTTTTTGCCGCTAAGTGAATGGAATAGAAGAACATTCTCATGGCTGCGTACGGCGGGGATTGCACCCGAACGCGCTTTTATGCGCTAATGCCCGCGCCGATGACTGTGGAAGGTAGTGATGAAAAACCCGCTCGAAACCTTGATTATGCCCGCTGGCATTCTGCTGCTGGCGTTTTTGTCCGCGCTGCTGCTGCCCGCCCCCGCGTTTGGCCTGGCGTTATCCAGAAAGCTGATGGACGCCCTGCGCTTACAGGATCTTAATCAGCTCTACACGCTGGTATTTTGCCTGTGGTTTTTACTGCTGGGCACGGTGGAGTTTTTCGTGATTCGTCTGGTATGGCGCCGCTGGTTTAAGGTGTAACCGCGCTGCCGCGTCTTGAGCGCCATCAATCCGGTGACGATACGCGGCAGTGAGATTTTTGCGCACAAAAATGTAACATTAGTTTTACACAAGAGAGCGAAACATCACGCAACAGAAAAGCCGCAAAAATCAGCTTTTTCTTAAATATCTATATTTATCAAAATCTTAATTTGTGACCAAGCTCACTCTCTGAATCACGCTTCGGCTTTTCCTCTTACAAGCATGCAACAACTGCGTTACCCTAAGCTGCTGAAATAGGGATAAAAAATCCTTATGGCTGCGGCAGCAAACTGATTAATTCTTATGCTGAATCATTTCCGCCTTTAAAAAATAAACAAACGTTTAATTCCGATACGAGAATGTTATATTCAAGTGCATATGCATAACGTGCAGTTAACCGTTATCGTCCCCATGGCTTATCCCTGAGTCTTAACCTTTGAGAGATAGCGCGACGCGCTCATAAAGAAGCGTGGCTATTTCGCCTGCGAACCTGTTGAGCATCAGGGCAACAGAAAGAGGAGATGTCGCCTCATGAGCACTACTGCGGTAAATCTGGCGCTGGCCGCCGCCTCAATGGAGAGCACCCCGCTTCAGGAACGGAAAGAAGTGGATGTGCTGCTGATTGGCGCGGGCGTCATGAGCGCTACGCTCGGCACCTGGCTTCAGGATCTTGAGCCTGACTGGTCGATTGAAATGGTCGAGCGCCTGGGCGAAGTGGCGGTGGAGTCGTCCAACGGCTGGAACAATGCCGGCACCGGCCACGCCGCGCTGGCCGAGCTGAACTATACGCCGCAAAAGGCGGATGGCAGCATTGATATCGCCAAAGCCGTGGCGATCAACGAATCCTTCCAGATGTCTCGCCAGTTCTGGGCGTATCACGTTCAGAAAGGCAATCTGCGCCAGCCCAAAACCTTTATCCACAGTACCCCGCACATGAGTTTTGTTTGGGGCGACGATAACGTTGAATTTTTACGTAAACGCTATCAGGCGCTGCAAAAAAGCACCCTGTTCCGCGGCATGCACTACTCCGAGGATCGCGAACGCATTGCCGAGTGGATTCCGCTGGTGATGAAGGGACGCAACCAGAAGCAAAAGGTGGCCGCAACCTGGACCGACATGGGCACCGACGTAAACTTCGGTGAAATCACGCGGCAGCTGATTGACGCGCTGGAGAAAAAACCCAACTTCCGTCTGCGTCTGCGCCAGGAAGTGCGCGACATTAAACGCCTGGCCGACGGACGCTGGCAGGTAAGCCTGAGCCATGTGGCTACGGGCGACCAGCGCGTGCTGGTGACGCGCCAGCTGTTTATTGGCGCGGGTGGCGCGGCGCTGCCGCTGCTGCAAAAAACCGGTATCCCGGAAGTAAAAGGCTACGCCGGTTTCCCGGTGGGCGGATCGTTCCTGGTGACGGAAAACCCGGACGTGGTAAAGCAGCACATGGCAAAAGTCTATGGCAAAGCCAGCGTCGGCGCGCCGCCGATGTCGGTGCCGCATGTCGATACCCGCGTGCTCGACGGCAAACAAGTGCTGCTGTTTGGCCCGTTCGCCACGTTCTCCACCAAATTCCTGAAGCAGGGCTCGCTGCTGGATATGTTCGGCGCGATGAACGGCAGTAACCTGCTGCCTATGGTGCAGGTCGGCTTGAAAAGCTTTGATTTAGTGAAGTACCTGATGGATCAGGTGCTGCAAACCGATGAAGATCGGATGGATGCGCTGCGCGCCTATGTGCCGCAGGCGAATCCAGAAGATTGGCGTTTGGTGACCGCCGGTCAGCGCGTGCAAATCATCAAGAATGATGAGAAAGAGGGCGGCGTGCTGCGACTCGGCACCGAAGTGGTCACGTCGGCTGACGGATCGGTTTCTGCACTGCTGGGCGCCTCACCGGGCGCGTCAACGGCCCCGCCGATCATGCTGGAGCTGATGGCAAAAGCGTTCCCGGAGCAGATGCGTTCGCCAGAATGGCAGACCAAAATTCGCAGCGTGATCCCGTCCTGGGGCCGCAAGCTGAACGGCGATGTTGCGCTGACCGAGAAAGTGCTGGCGGAAACCAGCCGCGTATTGCAGCTCGATTACGCGCCAGCGGAAACGCCGATGGCGGCCAACGACGAGGCCCGCGTCACCGCACAGGTGGTGGGCAAGTAATCCTCCGAGCCCCAATTCGCATCCAGGCCGCGCAAGCGGCCTTTTTATTGGCTCAGCGAAACTGCAACGCCTCATACAGCATCCAGCCGGTGGTCGCCACCAGCGATAGCGCCATCAATGTGTTAAATGCCTGACGCTTCCACGCCACCAGCAGATGCGTGCGCAGCCGATCGCCCAGCACCGCCCACAGCAAAATGCACGGCAGATTAAGCAACGCATACCCCACCAGCACCGCTACCACGCCGCTGCTGTTCACGTACATCAGCGCCACGTTGGTCACCATAAGCCAGGCTTTGGGATTCACCGCCTGAAAGCCGATGCCGCCCAGCAGCGTCATCGGACGAGGACGTTCACGACGCTGCGGTGCGTCAGCACGAAAGATTTTCCACGACAGCCATAAAAGATAGCTGCATCCCACCACCGTCAGCGGTAGACGCGTTGAGGCCATCCAGCGCAGCAGCACATCCAGCGCCACACTCGCCAGCAGCAGTTGCAGCGCACAGCCAAGCAGAATGCCAAATACCATCGGCAGCGTGCGCCTGAAACCAAAATTGACGCCCGACGTCGCCAGCAGCAAATTGTTTGGGCCAGGCGTAATGGACATCACCGTGACATAGCTAAAAAAAGTGGGATCGAGCATGGCGTGTTTCCAGCAAGAGAAGAAGAACCTCATGCTAATCCCGATGCGGCAATGGCAACAGAGACACAAAAGCACTATTGTTATGGGTACAAATCCAGTAATTCTAAATTGTACCCATTGCGCGTGGAGGCTTTTGTGTCCTTACCGTTCTCGTCTGAACAGACGCTGTACCAGCAGCTGGCCGATAGCTTTGCCGAGTCCATTCACCAGGGGACGCTGAAGCCGGGCAAACGCCTACCGGCTATCCGCCGCGTAGCGCAGTCGCATCAGGTGAGCGTGAATACGGTGCTCAACGCCTGGCAGCTGCTGGAGGATCGCGGCCTGATTGAGGCGCGGCCGCAGTCGGGCTATTACGTTCGCGCCGTGCTGCCTGCTGTCACCCGCAGCGTGAAACCGCTGCCCGCCGACATCCACGATCCCAGCGCGCAGAAGCTGGCGCTGATTGAGCAGGTGTTTGCCGCCCAAAATAATCCGGATTACACCAACATCTCGCTGGCCTGTCCGCAAGACAGCGAGCTGTTTCCCTCGGCGCGCTTAGCGCGTATTACCGCTTCACTTTTACGACGCGAACCGGGAATGGTTGGCCGCTATGCGCTTCCGCCGGGTAGTGAGCGCTTACGGGAGGAGATTGCACGCCGGGCGCTGCTCGCGGGCCTGACGCTCACACCGCAGGCGATCACCCTCACCCACGGCTGCATGGAGGCGCTGCAGCTGGCGCTGCGGGCAGTGACGCAGCCCGGCGACTGCGTGGGGCTCGAGTCGCCGACCTACTTCTTTCTGTTTCCGCTGTTGGCCTCGCTGGGCCTGAAAGCGCTGGAAATCCCCACCGATCCGCAGCAGGGTCTGTCGCTGGACGCGCTGGAGATGCTGCTCCAGGAGAAGCGCATTCAGGCGCTGGTCGCGATGCCGGGTGCGCAGAATCCATTGGGCTACGTGATGCCGTTGGCGCGAAAAAAACGCCTGGCAGAGTTAGTGAATACTTACCAAATTCCGCTTATCGAAGATGGCCTGTACGACGAATTGCAGTTTGACTGGCCGCTGTCGCCGCCGGTGAAAGCCTTTGATCGCGACGGCTGGGTGATTTACTGCACCAGCTTTACCAAAACCGTGGCACCCGATTTTCGCGTGGGCTGGACCGCAGCCGGGCGCTTCCACGCGGCGATTGCCCGCTTGAAAGCGGTCTCGTCAATGACGGAGTCGCGTCTGCTGAGTGAAACGCTGGCGGAATTTCTCGCCAGCGGCGGCTATGACCACCACCTGCGTTCGCTGCGTCGTCGCTATGCGGCCAATCTGGATGCGGCGCGCGGTCTCCTGGCGCGCCACTTCCCGCAGGGCACGCGCGCTACCCTGCCGCGCGGCGGCTTTGTGTTTTGGGTGGAATTACCGGGTGATATCGACACGGTGGCGCTGTTTGATCGCCTGCTACAGGAACAGATTTGCGTGACGCCGGGTGCGCTCTATACGCTTAGCGATCGCTATCGCCACGCGCTGCGCCTCTCCTGCTGCTATCCGTTTGACGAACGCTATACGTGGGCGTTGAAACGCACCGGCGCGCTGGCCTGTGAAATGACAGGCCTGGCACCGGGACAGGATCAGGGCTTACCGTTACGGCCCCAAGTGGTGTAACCCTCACGCTCGGTGAGGCGCTCATAGTAAGTGCTCACAGCCGGGAAGTGCGGATGGTCGAGCGGCGTTTCAAACCAGCGGTTCACGGCGAGGCCCACGGGAATATCCGCCAGGGAAAAATTGCGTCCGGCGACGTAGCGCCCGGTTTTTTGCAGGTGCTGATCCAGCAAGTTCATGGTGTGCGTCCAGCCTTTCACCGCAGCGGCCAGCAGGCGCGGGTCTTGATGCGCAGGCGAATTGCGCACCAGCGACATAAACGCGTAGCGCCAGGAAGTGTTGAGCTCGGTGGCCTGCCAGTCCATCCACTGATCCACGGGTGCGCGGGCGCGGGGATTTTGCGGATAGAGCCACTCGCCGCCGTTGCTGTTGGCCAGATAACGCAGAATGGCGTTGGACTCCCACATCACAAAGTCATCTTCAATAATGACGGGGATCAGCGCATTGGGATTGAGCGCTAAAAAAGCGGGCGAGTGCAGCGATTGCGGGTCTTCGCCCCACTTGTCGTCCAGCTCGTAGGCCAGATCCAGCTCTGAGCAGAGCCACAGCACTTTGCGCACGTTAATTGATGAGGTACGGCCTAACACTTTTAACATAACAGGCTCCGGTGCCAGAATTGTTAATCTATTCATAGCCCTGTTGCTGCGCTTTCGCAATCAACAGGATGTAAAACCGCATATCCGATAATCGCAATCAGCAAGGAGAGACAATGAAAGTGGCATTTAAGCAGGTGGATGTGTTCAGCGCGCTGCCGTTTAACGGCAATCCACTGGCGGTGATCATGGACGCGCAGGGATTGAGCGATGAAGAGCTGGCGGCGATTGCTCGCTGGACCCATTTATCCGAGACCACCTTTGTGCTGCCGCCGCAGGATGCCGCCGCCGACTATCGCGTGCGTATCTTCACCGTGACGGGCGAACTGCCTTTTGCCGGGCATCCCACGCTGGGCACCGCCCATGCGCTGCTGGAAGCAGGCTGGCCGCTGAAAACCCCGGGAAAAATTGTGCAAGAGTGCGGCGTGGGCCTGGTGGACGTGAAGATCGGTGACGATGGCGCGCTGGCCTTTGCCGCGCCGCCCGCGACGTTGACGCCGTTCAGCGATGCACTGATGGGCAATGCGTTGAACAGCGACGCTTTCGATCTCACCCAGACACCTACCGTGGTGGATATGGGTATTCGCTGGTTGCTGATCCCCATGAGCAGCGCACAGGCGGTGTTGGATGTGCAGGCCCACGTCGCCGATTTACAACGGTTGCACCAGCATGCGGGCGTGGATGGCACCGCGCTGTTTGGCCCGCTACCCGCCGGAGAAACGGAACAGTTTGAAGTGCGCGCGCTGCTGGTGGAGAACGGCAGCCTGACCGAAGATCCGGTGACGGGTAGCGCCAATGCTTGCCTGGCACGCTACTTCGCCGCGCAGGGCCAGACGCACGACTATCGTGCGCGCCAGGGCACGGCCCTTCAGCGCGCGGGTCGCATTACGGTCCAGTTCCGCGACGAGGGCATTTGGATTGGCGGGCAGGCGGTCACGGTGATTGACGGCACAATACAGTGTTAAAGCGCGTGAGCGAGGCGGCCGGTCACGCGCTATCTGCGGATTAGAGCGCTTGTCCGCCCGAGGCTTCAATGCGCTGGGCGGTGATCCAGCTGGTTTCGTCGCTGAGGATGGCGGCGATGGCATCCCCGATGTCCTCCGGCAGGCCCACGCGGCCCAGCGCCGTGACAGAGGCAATCTGCGCGTTGAGATCGCGCGTATCGCGCACGCGGCCACCGCCAAAGTCGGTTTCAATCGCGCCGGGCGCCAAAATATTGACGCGGATGCGACGCTCGCCCCACTCTTTCGCCTGGTAGCGCGTCAGCACTTCCATCGCGCCTTTCATGGCGGCATAGGTGCCTGAACCGGGCAGCGTCATGCGCGTTAACCCGCTGGAGATGTTCAGCACCCGTCCACCCTCCACCAGCAGCGGCAGCAGCTTTTGCGTCAGGAAGAACGGTCCTTTGACGTGCACCTGCATTAGCGCGTCAAACTCCGCTTCTGTGGTTTCAGCCAGCGGGCGATAGTGGCCGTGTCCGGCATTGTTCACTAAATAATCAAACCCGCTGCGCTGCCAGGTTTCCAGCGCAGCTTTTACCTGCGCGACGAAGCCGTCGAACTGCTGGCTGTCGCCCACATCCAGCGGCAGCGCGACGGCGCGCGCGCCGAGGGCCTCAATCTCTTTGACCACCGCCTGCGCCTCTTCCGCATGCTGACGATAGGTAAAGAGGATATCAGTCCCTTTGGCAGCCAGTTTCAGCGCGCCGCTCTTGCCCAAACCGCGATTTCCGCCAGTAATTAACGCAATTTTTTGATTCATGGGATCTCCTGCTGGAAAATTGAACGCACGTTAAGGATATTCATGAATAATTGATCTATAAACGCAGAGAAATACGCAGCACTGTTTCAATAACAACAACAATCGGTGAGCAATATGGATAAAATTCACGCAATGCAGGTGTTTGTGCGGGTGGCCGAGATGGGCAGTTTTACCCGCGCAGCCGAGAGTTTAGGCCTACCGAAAGGCAGCGTATCGCGCCAGCTGCAGGCGCTGGAAAATCAGATGGGTACGCGGCTCCTGCATCGCACCACGCGTCGCGTCCACCTCACCCAGGATGGGCTGGTGTATTACGACCGCTGCCTGGATCTGCTGTCGATGCTGGATGATATGGACAGCTTATTTCAGCACGATCCCGCTACCTTGAGCGGCAAGCTGCGTGTGGATATGTCTGTGGCGATGGCCACCAGCTTTGTGCTGCCTCGCCTGCCTGAATTTTTACAGCATTATCCCGGCGTTGAGATTGAGCTGAGCAGCAGCGATCGTCAGGTGGACGTCATCCGCGAAGGCTTTGACTGCGTGGTGCGCGTGGGTGAGTTAAAAGATTCGGGGTTGATTGCCCGCCGCATCGGCACCTACGCGCTGATTAACTGCGCCAGCCCAAGCTATCTGGCCCGCTTTGGGATGCCGGTGCGCCTGGAAGAGTTATCGCAGCATGCCATGGTGCATTACGCCCAGCAGCTCGGTCAGCCTTCGCCCGGTTTTGAATATTACGACGGCAAACAGACGCACCACGTGCAGACCGGCGGCGTGGTCACGGTCAACAGCACCGAAACCTACCGTGCGGCCTGCGTCGCCGGGCTGGGTATTATTCAGGTCCCCGCCATTGGCGTGCAGCCGCTGCTGGAATCTGGCCAGCTGGTGGAAGTGATGCACCATTTTCCCGCCCGACCAATGCCCATTACGCTGCTTTACCCGCATCGCCGTAACGTGGCGCGTCGCGTGCGCGTCTTTATGGAGTGGCTGAGTCAGGTCTTGCAGGAGTACGTGACGTAACGGTCTATAATTTGATTTTTGCAGTGAACAGGATGCCTATCGTCTATGACGGACAAACACTCCCCGGATGCAGCGGCTGATGCCAAGCCGCTCATCGACATTAAAACCGGCAATAAAACCGTGGACGGATCGATCCGCAAGGTGTCGCGGTTTGCCGCGTGGTTCCAGGCGATCCCTGCGGTGGCGCATTTTATTCGCGCGCTGGATCGCTTTAACGATCGCCTCGGCAGTCAATTTGGTGCGGCGATCACCTATTTTTCCTTTTTATCCTTGATCCCCATTTTGATGGTCTCGTTTGCCGCCGTGGGATTTGTGCTGGCCTCGGATCAGGATCTGTTGAGTGAGTTGATCACGCGGATCGTCAACAGTATCAGCGATCCTACGCTGGCCAACACGTTAAAAAGCACGGTCAACACCGCCATTCAGCAGCGCGCCACCGTGGGGCTGACCGGGCTCTTGCTGGCGCTGTATTCCGGTATCAACTGGATGGGTAATCTGCGCGAAGCCGTGCGCGCGCAGTCGCGCGATGTGTGGGAGCGTAAACCGGACGACAAAGAAAAGTTGTGGAAAAAGTATCTGCGCGATCTGATTTCGCTGCTTGGCCTGATGCTGGCGCTGGTGATTACCCTGTCGCTGACCTCCATCGCGGGGGCGGCGCAGGCGGCGATCGTTGATGCGCTGGGTTTGGCGGATGTGACGTGGCTGCGGCCAGTGATGACGGTGATTGCGCTGTCGATTTCCATCATCGCTAACTATCTGCTGTTCCTGTGGATTTTCTGGATTCTGCCGCGCCACAAGCCGCGCAAAAAAGCGCTACTGCGCGGCACGCTGCTGGCGGCCATCGGCTTTGAAGTGATTAAGTTCGTGATGACGCTGACGCTGCCGAAGCTGGCCTCTTCGCCTTCGGGCGCCGCGTTTGGCTCGGTGCTGGGACTGATGGCGTTCTTTTATCTCTTCGCGCGCTTAACGCTATTCTGCGCCGCGTGGATCGCCACGGCGAAGTACAAGGACGATCCTGAGATGTCTTCACCGCGTGGCACATCCTGACGCCCGCTGTTACATTTGTCATAACAGTTGAAAATGTTTCCTGCTGGCGATTAATTCCACAATATTCAGCAGGAAACGCTGTAGGGTCACTTTAATTTGGCCCTTTTGCAGCGAATCTCGCCAAAAAACCGCCGCTTCCCGCTGCCATTCGCCACGGAAGCGCGCATCACAGACATTATCCTCTTTTTTCCCCGCAAAGCCTGTTCTGACGCGGCTTTTCGCCATTGAATGGCGCAAAACAGGTGCGTAAGATTCTTTGTTTACATTTACAATTAAGAAATAATTATGCAAGCCTCCATCACTGATCCATCTGCTTCAAATCCGGCCGACGCGCCGGTGAATTCGCGCAGCAAAGTTGTCGTGGCGTCGCTGGTCGGCACCGCCATTGAGTTCTTTGATTTCTATATCTACGCCACCGCGGCGGTGATCGTTTTCCCCCATATTTTCTTCCCGCAGGGCGATGCCACCGTGGCGACGCTGCAGTCGCTGGCGACCTTTGCCATTGCCTTTGTGGCGCGTCCGATTGGCTCGGCGGTGTTCGGCCACTTTGGTGACCGCGTGGGCCGTAAGGCGACGCTGGTTGCCTCGCTGCTGACCATGGGGGTATCGACCGTACTGATCGGCCTGCTGCCCGGTTATGAGACGATTGGGGTCGCGGCGCCGCTGCTGCTGGCGCTGGCGCGCTTTGGTCAGGGTCTGGGATTGGGCGGCGAATGGGGCGGCGCGGCGCTGCTGGCCACCGAGAATGCCCCGGCGAAAAAGCGGGCGCTCTACGGATCTTTCCCGCAGCTGGGCGCGCCGATTGGCTTCTTCTTTGCCAACGGGACGTTCCTGCTGCTGTCGTGGCTGCTGAGCGACGAACAGTTTATGCAGTGGGGCTGGCGCGTGCCGTTTATTCTCTCTGCCGTGCTGGTGCTGGTGGGGCTTTACGTGCGCGTGTCGCTGCATGAAAGCCCGGTGTTTGCCAAAGTGCAGAAAGAGAACAAACAGGTGCGCATGCCGATTGGCACGCTGCTGAGCAAGCACCTCACGGCGACCCTCCTCGGCACCTTTATTATGCTGGCGACCTACACGCTGTTCTATATTATGACCGTCTATTCCATGAGTTACGGCACCGCGCCCGCACCGGTTGGGCTGGGCTACTCGCGTAACAGCTTCCTCTGGATGCTGATGGTGGCGGTGATCGGTTTCGGCGTGATGGTGCCGATTGCGGGTCTGCTGGCGGATCGCTATGGTCGCCGCCGCACCATGATCACCATTACGCTGATGATTATCGCCTTTGCGCTGCTGTTCCCAATGCTGCTGGGCTCTGGCTCGCAGATTCTGGTAATGGGCTTCCTGCTGCTGGGCCTGAGCATTATGGGCCTGACGTTTGGCCCGATGGGCGCACTGTTGCCGGAGCTGTTCCCAACCGAAGTGCGTTATACCGGTGCGTCGTTCTCCTATAACCTGTCGTCGATTTTAGGCGCCTCGGTCGCCCCTTATATCGCCACCTGGTTGAATGCGCATTACGGCCTGCAGGCGGTGGGCTTCTATTTGGCCGCGATGGCGCTGTTAACGCTCATTGCGCTGATCGCCTGTAAAGAGACGCGCCACCAGACGCTGTACGAAGCGGTGTGATCGCTTAACCTCAGACAAACCCGGCGTTGGCCGGGTTTTTTATGCCTTGCGCCTGACGCCGACCCACGACACGCATAAAAAAACCCCGGCAGGCCGGGGTTGATACAGTGCTGAAAAACGTGGCGCGTGGGCTTAGCCGGCAACCGCGATGCGTTTCATGTCGGTCATGTAGCCACGCAGCTTGCGGCCCACCGTCTCGATCGGGTGCTGACGAATGGCTTCGTTGACGTCGCGCAGCTGCGCATTGTCTACCTGCGTGCCCTCGATCGCTTTACCCAGATCGCCTGGCTGCAGCGTGGTCATAAACTCTTTCAGCAGCGGTACGGCCGCAAACGAGAACAGGTAGTTGCCGTACTCTGCGGTATCGGAGATAACCACGTTCATTTCATACAGACGCTTACGCGCGATGGTGTTAGCGATCAGCGGCAGCTCGTGCAGGGATTCATAGTACGCTGACTCTTCGATGATGCCGGCATCGACCATGGTTTCGAACGCCAGCTCAACGCCCGCTTTCACCATCGCCACCATCAGTACGCCTTTGTCGTAATACTCTTGCTCTTCAATTTTACCGTCGAACTGCGGGGCGGTTTCGAAGGCCGTTTTGCCGGTCTCTTCGCGCCACGTCAGCAGGTTTTTGTCGTCGTTCGCCCAGTCCGCCATCATGCCGGAAGAGAATTCGCCGGAGATAATGTCATCCATGTGCTTCTGGAACAGCGGCGCCATGATGGTTTTCAGCTGTTCAGACAGCGCATAGGCGCGGATCTTAGCCGGGTTAGACAGGCGATCCATCATCAGCGTGATGCCGCCGAATTTCAGCGATTCGGTGATGGTTTCCCAGCCGAACTGGATCAATTTTTCGGTATAAGCAACGTCGTGCCCTTCTGCCACCAGCTTGTCGAAGCACAACAGCGATCCGGCCTGCAGCATGCCGCACAGAATGGTCTGCTCGCCCATCAGGTCAGATTTCACTTCCGCAACAAACGACGACTCCAGTACGCCCGCGCGATCGCCGCCCGTCGCAGCAGCCCAGGCTTTTGCGATGGCCATGCCTTCGCCTTTAGGATCGTTTTCCGGGTGAACCGCAATCAGCGTTGGCACGCCGAAACCACGCTTGTACTCTTCGCGAACTTCAGTGCCTGGGCACTTCGGTGCCACCATGACCACCGTGATGTCTTTGCGAATGGTTTCGCCCACTTCCACGATGTTGAAACCGTGCGAGTAGCCCAGCGCCGCGCCGTCTTTCATCAGCGGCTGCACTGCCTGCACCACAGCGGAGTGCTGCTTGTCTGGCGTCAGGTTAACCACCAGGTCAGCCTGCGGGATCAGTTCTTCGTAGGTACCCACTTTGAAGCCGTTATCGGTGGCTTTGCGGAATGACGCACGCTTTTCGGCAATGGCTTCAGCACGCAGGGCATAGGCCACGTCCAGGCCGGAATCACGCATGTTGAGACCCTGGTTCAGCCCCTGCGCGCCGCAGCCGACGATCACCACTTTTTTGCCTTTCAGGAAGCTGGCGCCGTCGGCGAACTCATCGCGCGCCATAAAGCGACATTTGCCCAGCTGCGCTAACTGGTTGCGCAGGTTCAGTGTATTGAAGTAATTAGCCATGGGTACTCCGCGTGAGGATGTGTTTTATTGTTCGGTAACGGCGCGATGTTCAGTGCCGCGAATGACCCCATCATATGACAGGAAATCTGTTGCTTAAATTGATATATTAACAACGTTACATTGCAATAATTGCAATACTATTTCAACGGAGCGCGGCGTGGATTTACGCGATTTAAAACTGTTTTTGCATCTGGCCGAGAGCTGCCACTTTGGCCGCACCGCCAGGGCCATGCACGTCAGCCCTTCCACGCTGTCGCGGCAAATTCAGCGGCTGGAGGACGATGTCGGTCACGCGCTGTTTCTGCGCGACAACCGCACCGTGACGCTGACGGAAGCGGGCGAACGTCTGCGTCAGTTCGCCCAGCACACGCTGTTGCAGTATCAGCAGCTGCGCCATGCGATGGATCTCAACGGGCCGTCGCTGAGCGGTGAGCTGCGGCTGTTCTGTTCGGTGACGGCGGCTTACAGCCACCTGCCGCCGATTCTCGATCGCTTTCGCGCCGAACATCCTCAGGTGGAAATCAAGCTCACCACCGGCGATGCGGCCGATGCCATTGAGATGGTGCAGTCAGGGGAAGCCGACCTGGCGATTGCCGGTCGACCCGAGTCGCTGCCCGCCAGTATTGATTTCACGCCGCTCGGCTTGATTCCGCTGGTGCTGATTGCGCCCGCGCTGCCCTGCCCGGTGCGCAGCCAGTCAACGCAGGCGCAGCCCGACTGGTCGCAGATCCCGTTCATCCTGCCCGATCAGGGACCGGCGCGACGCGCAATCGATCTGTGGTTCCGGCGGCAACGCATCGCCAATCCGCAAATTTATGCCACGGTGTCCGGACATGAGGCGATTGTGTCGATGGTGGCGCTGGGCTGTGGTATTGCGCTGTTACCGGACGTGGTACTGGAAAACAGCCCGGAGCCGGTGCGCAATCGCGTGCTGACGCTGGCGGATGTGGAGGCGGTGGCGCCGCTTGAGCTGGGCGTATGCGTACAAAAAAAGCGGCTCGGTGAGCCGCTGATTCATGCGTTCTGGCATCTGCTGTAGCTTATTACCCGGCGAGGAAAAAGCGAAACGCCGGGTTGTTAGCTTCATCGTGCCATTCGTACCCTAACTCAGTGAGGTGCGTGACGAAATCGGGCTCTTGATCGTTGACTTCAAACGCTGCCAGCACGCGACCATAGTCGGTGCCGTGGCTGCGGTAGTGGAACAGTGAAATGTTCCAGTGCGCACCCAGCGTCTGCAAAAACTTCAGCAGCGCACCCGGCGCCTCTGGAAATTCAAAGCTGAACAGCCGCTCGCGCAGCGGCTTCGATGGCCGACCGCCCACCATGTAGCGCACGTGTAGCTTCGCCATCTCATCATCTGACAAATCCACCACTTGGTAACCGCCGTCGGTGAGCTGACTGATAATTTCACCGCGCTCTTCCAGCCCGCGCGTTAAGCGCACGCCGACGAAGATGCAGGCGTTATCGGCATCCGCATAGCGATAGTTGAACTCAGTGACGGCGCGACCGCCCAGCGTTTGGCAGAAGCGCAGAAAACTGCCCTGCTGTTCAGGAATGGTCACGGCCAGCAGCGCTTCACGCTGTTCGCCCAGTTCACAGCGTTCCGAGACGTAGCGCAGACCGTGAAAGTTCACGTTGGCACCGGAAAGCACGTGCGCCAAGCGCTCGCCCTGAATATTGTGCTGCTGGATATATTTTTTCATGCCGGCCAGCGCCAGCGCGCCCGACGGTTCGGCCACGGCCCGGACATCTTCAAACAGATCTTTCATCGCCGCGCAGATGGCGTCGCTGTCGACCGTCACGATGTCATCGATCCAGGCCTGGCAGAGCCGGAAGGTTTCGCTGCCGATGCGCTTCACCGCTACCCCTTCGGCAAACAGCCCAACGCGCGGTAAATCCACCGGCTCCCCCGCCTCCAGCGCCGCTTTCAGGCAGGCGGAATCTTCTGACTCCACCGCGATAACTTTGATTTGCGGCATCAGCTGCTTGATCAGCACCGCGACGCCAGCCGCCAGGCCGCCGCCACCGACCGGCACAAAGATGCGATCGAGATGCGCATCCTGCTGCAACAGCTCCATGGCCAGTGTGCCTTGTCCGGCGATCACCGCCGGATGGTCGAACGGGGGCACAAAGGTGTATCCCCGCTCTGCCGCCAGCGCGATGGCTTTGGCTTTCGCCTCATCGAAGTTGGCGCCAAACAGATAAGCCTCACCGCCAAATGCACGCACTGCATCCACTTTGATATCCGCGGTTGCTACCGGCATCACAATCAGAGATTTGATGCCGAGCTTAGTGGCCGAGAGCGCCACGCCCTGCGCGTGGTTGCCCGCCGACGCGGTAATCACACCGCGTGCCTTTTGCTCTTCGGTCAAGCCCGCGATCATCGCGTAAGCCCCGCGCAGCTTAAAGCTGTGCACGGGCTGACGATCCTCGCGCTTCACCAGTACGGTGTTGCCGAGGCGCGATGAAATTTTCTCCATTTTTTGCAGCGGCGTGACCTGGGCCACTTCGTACACCGGCGCACGCAGCACCGCGCGCAGATACTCTGCGCCGTCGGGCGTTGCAGAAAGCGGTTGAGACTCGGCCATCAGCGATTAGCCTCCCAGCTTGGACTTATCACGCACCGCGCCTTTGTCGGCGCTGGTGGCGAGCGAGGCGTAAGCGCGCAGTGCCAGGGAGACCTGACGCTCGCGCCCGTGTGGCGTGTACGCCGCGTCACCGCGTGCCTGCTCGGCTTCACGACGGGCATGCAGTTCATTATCCGGTACCGCCAGTTTGATGCCGCGATTCGGGATATCGATCTCAATGAGGTCACCGTCTTGCACCAGCGCAATGGTGCCGCCGCTGGCGGCTTCCGGGGACGCGTGACCAATCGAGAGGCCAGAGGTTCCACCAGAGAAGCGGCCGTCGGTGATCAGCGCGCAGCTTTTACCCAAGCCCATGGATTTCAGGTAGGTGGTTGGGTAGAGCATTTCCTGCATGCCTGGCCCGCCTTTCGGCCCTTCATAGCGGATCACCACCACGTCGCCTGCCACCACTTTGCCGCCGAGGATCGCCTCAACCGCGTCGTCCTGGCTTTCGTACACTTTGGCCGGGCCGGTGAAGGTCAGAATCTCTTTGTCCACCCCCGCGGTTTTGACGATGCAGCCATCTTCTGCCAGGTTGCCGTAGAGCACCGCTAATCCGCCGTCTTGAGAGAACGCGTGCTCACGCGTGCGGATGCAGCCTTCCTGACGATCATCATCCAAGGTGTCCCAGCGGCAATCCTGTGAGAACGCCTGCGTGGTGCGGATGCCTGCGGGTCCGGCGCGGAACATTTTTTTCACCGCCTCGTCCTGCGTCAGCATGATGTCGTATTGATCCAGCGTTTCGCGCAGGCTGAGGCCCAGTACGTTGCGCACGTCATTGTGCAGCAGCCCTGCGCGGTCCAGTTCACCGAGAATACCGATAACGCCGCCCGCACGGTGTACATCCTCCATGTGGTACTTCTGCGTGCTGGGTGCCACTTTGCACAGGTGCGGCACTTGGCGCGACAGGCGATCGATATCAGAAATATTGAAGTCAATTTCGCCTTCCTGCGCCGCCGCCAGCAGGTGCAGCACAGTGTTGGTGGAACCGCCCATGGCGATGTCCAGCGTCATGGCGTTTTCAAACGCGGCTTTGTTGGCGATATTACGCGGCAGCACCCGATCGTCATCCTGCTCGTAATACTGTTTGGTCAGGTTGACGATGCGTTTGCCCGCGTTGATGAAGAGATCTTTGCGGTCAGCGTGGGTCGCCAGCAGCGAGCCATTACCGGGCTGAGACAGGCCCAGCGCCTCAGTGAGGCAGTTCATGGAGTTGGCGGTGAACATCCCGGAACAGGAGCCGCAGGTTGGGCAGGCGGAGCGTTCAATCTGCTCGCTTTCTGCGTCGCTGACATTGGGGTTGGCACCCTGAATCATGGCGTCGACCAGATCCAGCTTGATGATTTTGTCGGAAAGCTTGGTCTTGCCCGCTTCCATCGGACCGCCGGACACAAAGATCACCGGAATGTTGAGGCGCAGCGAGGCCATCAGCATGCCGGGGGTGATTTTGTCACAGTTGGAGATGCAGACCATGGCATCGGCGCAGTGCGCGTTGACCATGTACTCCACGGAGTCGGCGATCAGCTCGCGGGAAGGCAGTGAATACAGCATGCCGCCATGGCCCATGGCAATACCGTCATCCACCGCGATGGTGTTGAACTCTTTGGCCACGCCGCCGGCGGCTTCAATCTGCTCAGCGACCAGTTTGCCCAAATCGCGCAGGTGAACGTGTCCCGGTACGAACTGGGTAAACGAGTTGACCACAGCGATGATGGGTTTGCCGAAATCGGCGTCGGTCATTCCGGTGGCGCGCCACAAGGCACGGGCACCCGCCATATTACGGCCGTGGGTGGTGGTGGCGGAACGGTACTTAGGCATGCGCTATTTACTCCAGTGTAAAAATGACGCGGGCGCAGCGGCACCCGCGTAACGATCGTGTTAAGGATTAACCTGATCCAACCAACCGTACTTGTCTTCGGTCTCGCCTGTGAACAGGCCAAAGAAGGCTTTCTGAATGCGTTCGGTTACCGGGCCGCGTTTACCCGCGCCCACTTGAATACCGTCGACGCTGCGTACCGGGGTGATCTCAGCGGCGGTGCCGGACATGAAGATCTCATCCGCCAGATAGAGCGACTCACGTGACAGCACCTGCTCACGTACTTCAATGCCCATGTCTTGCGCCAGTTTGATGATGGCGTCACGCGTGATGCCCGGCAGCGCGGAGGAGGTAAACGGCGGCGTAAACAGAATGCCATCCTTCACTTCGAACAGGTTTTCGCCCGCGCCTTCTGAGATATAGCCTTGCGTATCCAGCGCGATGCCTTCCTGATAGCCGTGGCGGCGAGCTTCGCTGCCAACCAGCAGCGAAGAGAGGTAGTTACCGCCCGCTTTGGCCGCGGTAGGCAAGGTGTTTGGCGCGACGCGGTTCCAGGAAGAAACCATCGCGTCGATGCCGTTTTCCAGCGCATCTGCACCCAAATAGGTGCCCCACGGGAACGCTGCAATGATGACGTCGGTGGTATAACCGTCTGGCGGGTTCACGCCCAAGCCAACGTCGCCGATAAAGGCCAGCGGACGGATATACGCGCTTTTCAGGTTGTTGACGCGAATCACCTCACGGCACGCTTCCATCAGCTCATCAACGCTTGAGGTAATGGGGAAACGGTAGATTTTGGCGGAGTCGTGCAGACGTTGCATGTGTTCACGGTGACGGAAAACGACCGGGCCTTTGTGCGAGTCGTAGCAGCGTACGCCTTCAAATACCGACGTGCCGTAGTGCAGGGCGTGAGACATGACGCTGACTTTTGCCTCTTCCCACTTAACCATCTCTCCGTTGAACCAGATAAAGTCTGCTTTCTTCGTACTCATCGTAACTTCCTTTGGCGTCTATGCGCGTATTTGTTGTGTTGTTTGTTGCTGGATCTCGACGCAGGCGACATCCATAAGTTTGCTTAACTGCGAAGACAGTAAATCGACAGAGCGCTGGCTGGCAACGGTCATTTCGATATTAATATTTTCGGCATTGATCGCCGATGCCATATTCATGGCGCACACCTGAAAACCACGATGGCGCACGACGCGCAAAATGCGCTCCAGGATTTCAGGGCGGAAGCGGGCTTCGATAGTCAACTGATGCTGGTTCATGCGGTTTTCTCCATCATGTTTGCGTTGCTGGCACCCGGCGGCACCAATGGCCAGACGTTTTCATACTCATCAATCGCGACATGCAGGAAGTAAGGGCCTTCACTGTTCAGTAGGGCGTCGATGGCGGCGTCGACCTGATCTTTTCGGCTGATGCGCTGGCCCGGAATATCAAAGGCGCTGGCCAGCGTGAGGAAATCGGGGTTGTCTGTAAGGGTGGTTTCGCTATAGCGTCCATCAAAGAACAGCTGTTGCCACTGGCGTACCATGCCGAGCCGCTGATTGTCTAACAGCAGGATTTTCACCGGCAATTTTTTGCGCTTGATGGTGCCCAGCTCCTGGATATTCATCATGATCGATCCGTCACCTGAGACGCAGATAACCGTATCTTCAGGACGGGCAACCTGCGCACCGACCGCGGCAGGCAGACCAAAACCCATGGTGCCCAGGCCGCTGGAGGTGATGAAGTTTTCCGGTGCGGTGAAGCGCATGTGCTGCGCCGTCCACATTTGGTGTTGGCCCACATCGGTGGTCACCACAGCGCTTGCGCCTTTACGGTCAGACACCTGCTTCAGCAGCAGGGGCGCATAAATAGCCTCACCCGGATGATCGTAGCGCCAGGCGAATTCCGCCTTCATGGCTTTGACTTCCGCACGCCAACCGTCAATCTCCAACGGCATGCTGAGTGCTGGCAGCACCTGATTCAGGTCGCCCTGCAGTGAAACGTGCGCGCGGCGCAGTTTATTGAGTTCCGCGGGATCGATGTCGATGTGGATCACGCTGGCGTGCGGCGCGAAGGTATCCAGTTTGCCGGTGACGCGGTCGTCAAAGCGGGCGCCAACGGCAATCAGCAAATCGCAGGATTGCACCGCCAGGTTAGCCGCTTTGGTGCCGTGCATGCCTAACATGCCAAGATCGAGCTCGCTGTGCGGATCGGCGCTGCCGAGGCCCTTTAGCGTCGACACCGTGGGGATTCCGCTTTCCTGCGCCATGGCACGCAGCGCTGGAACCGCCTGCGCCATGCCAACGCCGCCGCCGATATAAAGTATGGGCTTATGCGATTGCGCCAGCAGCGCACGGGCTTCGGCAATATGCTGCGGGCAGTGGCTCACCCCCTCTTCAACCGGCAACAAATGCGGTGTGAATTCGGCACTGGCCAGCTGGATATCTTTGGGGATATCCACTAAAACCGGGCCCGGGCGGCCTGATTGCGCAATGGCGAACGCTTCTGCCAGCACCGACGGTAAATCTTCCAGCGACTCCACCAGGAAGCTGTGCTTGGTGCAGGCTAACGACAGACCGAGGACGTCAATCTCCTGGAAGGCATCGGTGCCGATAAACGCGGAAGAAACCTGACCGGTAATCGCGACTACCGGGACAGAATCCATCATCGCGTCGGCTAATCCCGTGATCAAATTCGTTGCGCCCGGGCCGGAGGTGGCGATGCAGACCCCGGTTTTTGCCGTGGCGCGGGCATAGCCTATCGCCGCCATCACCGCACCTTGCTCATGCCGACACAGTAGGTGTTCCACGCCGCCATCGTAGAGCGCATCGTACACTGGCATGATCGCGCCACCAGGATAGCCAAACACGATGTCGACGCCCTGCGCGCGTAAAGCCTGAACTACCCACTGTGCACCTGTCATGGTTATTCTCCTGTATTCCTGCTGGAACAACAGAATTTTATGCTACTGCTCATAATCTGTTCCTCGCTGATTCACTAATAGTTAGCCTGGCCGAAAAAAAACCCCCGGACCTTTCGGTGCGGGGGTTTTTGGGATTCGAGGCTTGATTTTTAAGCCTTTCTTTCTCCAAGCGTAGCCCCGCACGGTGGGATAATAATCACCACCACGCTAATCACGACTAGGCTAATCACTTGTAGAAGGGCTTTCATGCGTTGTCTTAATTTTCGATTGTTCGAAGTAATGCCTACAGAGTTATCATAGTTAGGCGGTAATTGACAATAATTTTCATAACGTTTTTTTATGGCTGGCGCATGATGCAGTGGTTATCGCTTTGTAACTAAAAGGGTATTTCGTGCAGGTGATGATTATTCATTACGTCCGTTATGTAAATATTTTCTCAAAGCTGAGAGCAAGCCCTAAAAATCGGCGAAAAAAGATCAAATTGCAGATATTTTCTGGAATCTGGCAGGGAATTCACGAGAGGTACGCTAGCGCTGCGGGGCAGTTTAACCCAGGATAGAGACAACAAGGAGTGTGCATGTCTTTATCCAAAGTATTAACCCGAGCGGCGTTAGGCGTCACTGCCCCACTGGTAACCGTTGAGGTTCATATTAGCAACGGCCTGCCTGCGCTTACGCTGGTGGGTTTACCTGAAACGACAGTGAAAGAAGCGCGAGAACGGGTGCGAAGCGCCATCATCAACAGCGGGTTTACCTTTCCCGCCAAGCGCGTCACCATCAACTTAGCCCCAGCCGATTTGCCTAAAGAGGGCGGCCGCTATGACCTGCCAATCGCGATTGCGATTCTCGCAGCCTCAGAGCAGCTTCCAGAGGCCAAACTCACGCAATATGAATTCCTGGGCGAACTGGCGCTTAACGGCGCACTCTGTGGCGTTCAGGCCGCGATTCCTGCCGCGATGGCGGCATTGCAGGCCGGTCGGCAAATGGTTTTAGCCGAGGAGAATCAACGGGATGTTGGGCTTATTCGCCAGGGTGAAACCTTAACAGGCAAACATCTGGTGGAGATCTGCGCCTTTTTACACAGCACCGCCTCACTGCCCGCCGCGGTATGCGATGCCACGCCCTCTGCTGCGCTTAAGGGCGATATGCGCGATATCATCGGTCAAGAACAGGGACGACGCGCGCTGGAAATCGCCGCCGCTGGTGGACATAACCTACTGCTGATTGGCCCGCCGGGAACGGGAAAGACGATGCTGGCAACGCGGTTGCCCGGCATCATGCCACCGCTGGACGATTGTGAAGCGTTGGAATCCGCCGCTATCGCCAGCCTGGTGAGCAGCGGCGATCTGCATCATCAATGGCGCCAGCGACCTTTCCGGGCGCCACATCACAGTGCCTCGCTGCATGCGCTTGTGGGCGGCGGCTCGCTTCCTCGACCGGGTGAGATCTCCCTCGCCCACAATGGCGTACTCTTCCTTGATGAACTGCCGGAGTTTGATCGCAAAGTTCTGGATGCGCTGCGCGAACCTATCGAGTCTGGAGAGATTGCGGTTTCGCGTGCACGCGCCAAAGTCACCTACCCCGCGCGCTTTCAACTGGTTGCCGCGATGAACCCCAGTCCTACCGGACATTACCAAGGTAATCATAATCGCTGCAGCCCGCAGCAGGTGCTACGCTACCTGAGCCGTCTTTCTGGCCCTTTTCTTGATCGCTTTGATTTATCGCTGGAGATCCCGTTATTGCCCAGTGGGACCCTCAGCAGGCAGCAGCAGAAAAGTGAGAGCAGCGCAGAGGTATTAGAACGGGTGATGACCGCGCGTCAGCGGCAGCGGATACGGGCTGGAAAAATTAACGCGCATTTGTCGAACGCAGAAATAGCAAAGTGCTGTGCCCTATTACCGCAGGATGCTGAATGGCTTGAGGTAGTCCTGAATGCGTTGGGGCTGTCAGTACGGGCCTGGCAGCGTATCCTTAAGGTCGCAAGAACCATCGCGGACTTAGCAGGGGAAGACGTGCTGAATCGGCAGCATTTGCAGGAAGCGGTGGGTTATCGCAGCATTGATCGCCTGTTGATTCATCTGCATAAAAGCCTGCAATAAAAAACGGGGCTTTAGGCGCCCCGTTTTTTTAATCATCGCTATCGCTGAAATCTTCAACCGTGTCCATCTGCGGTTTGCCGCCGGACAGGGTATGAAAACGTTTTGGACGCTTGATACGCGCGGTGTATTTCGACCAAACGCGCTCGGCTTCCGTTTGCGGCTCACGCAAGCCGCGGCAAACCTCTAAAAATGAGCGCTCTTCTTCAGTAATTGGCTCACGCTTGGCGAGATCCAGCTCATTAAAGGCGTAACCGTGGCGTTCAAGAAGTTGAGCTTCCTTTATAGTGAAGTCACCGTGACGCGAAAAACCACGTGGGTAATGTTTGTTATCAAAGAAACGATTTGTTGTTGCGAAGCTGTCCGCCATTTTACACGCTCCTGACTCTCATATGGCCGTGCTATTTATGGCGCGGAGTATTAGATAGGCTTGACAGAGTGTAAAACAAAACATTTAAATCATTACGACAAACATTTTTTGGGAGAATGCTGTGGATACGGAATTACTGAAAACTTTTCTCGAAGTGAGCAGAACACGCCATTTCGGGCGCGCGGCTGAAGCGCTGTACCTCACGCAGTCTGCCGTTAGTTTTCGCATTCGCCAGTTGGAGAATCAGCTGGGTGTTCATCTTTTTACGCGTCATCGCAATAATATTCGCCTGACTTCTGCTGGTGAACGCTTGTTGCCCTACGCGGAAAGTTTGATGAATACATGGCTGATGGCAAAAAAGGAAGTGTCTCATACGCAGCAGCATCATGAGCTCTCTATTGGTGCCAGCGCCTCATTATGGGAGGCTTATCTAACCCCTTGGTTGCAAACCCTTTATGAGAATCGCGAGAGTCTTCATCTTGAAGCACGTATTGCACAGCGCCATCTGCTGGTGAAGCAACTGCATGAGCGCCAGCTGGATCTGTTAATTACGACAGAAGCACCGAAGATGGATGAGTTAACCAGCCAGCAGATCGGTCATATATCGCTCGCTTTATTCCGCGCACGTAAAACCGAAAAGCGGGAAAAATACGATTACATCAAATTAGAGTGGGGCGCAGACTTTCATCAGCATGAGAGTTACTTATCCAGCGACGATGTACCGGTATTGACGACCACGTCAGCCCACGTTACGCGGGAATTACTTCACACCACGGGCGCCTGTGCTTTTTTGCCTGATACCTGGCACGGCATTTATAGCGATTTAATGGTTATTCCCGATACGCCTGTGGCCGTGCGTCCTTTATATGCGGTGTGGCTGCAAAATAGCGATCAGCAAGCACACATTCGCCAGCTGCTGAAATATCCGGTTCTGACACAGTGATGTAATAAAGGAGGGAAGAGTTTGAGCGACCGTGAAACTCAAACTCTTTTCACGGCAAATTTCAGGCAAAAAAAATCCTTTGCCGAAGCAAAGGATTATTTTCTGGCAGGGGCGGAGGGACTCGAACCCCCAACACCCGGTTTTGGAGACCGGTGCTCTACCAATTGAACTACGCCCCTAATGAGGGTGGCGGAACGGACGGGGCTCGAACCCGCGACCCCCTGCGTGACAGGCAGGTATTCTAACCAACTGAACTACCGCTCCACCGATTCTGTACTGACGTCAGAAAATCGTTCTGACTTCAGGTGTTTCGCCCTTTCCGCGTCACCGGGAAGGTCACGACCGGGTATAACCGGTCTTAATTTGATGCCTGGCAGTTCCCTACTCTCGCATGGGGAGACCCCACACTACCATCGGCGCTACGGCGTTTCACTTCTGAGTTCGGCATGGGGTCAGGTGGGACCACCGCGCTACAGCCGCCAGGC